>Ga0325411_1000505_pt1 | contig 41094 bp, 19 predicted proteins | sample PopdelMetagenome_13_FD_206181 | JGI IMG/M metagenome (GOLD analysis project Ga0325411, IMG submission 206181) | Populus deltoides microbial communities from Bellville, Georgia, United States - Xylem-PdIQD-R4 | ecosystem: Host-associated > Plants > Phyllosphere > Stem > Wood/Secondary xylem...
GTGGGATGTAAGAAAACCAAATTAGTATGCTTATATTGTGCCAAAGTTTTTGCGGGTGGAGGTATTAATCGATTCAAGCAACATTTAGCTGGAACTAAAGGAGAAGTGGAACAATGCCGCAAATGTCTATGCGGGTGGAGATCTTTCGTCGTGATTTATCAAACATAACTATTCAAGATACTTTAAATGAAGGTAATGGAAGATTTGATCTTTCACTTTGTGTCATGATTATCATGTTTATTGATTAAATATGTTTCAATTGTAGATTTGATAAATATAAATGAGATTGAAGATGACTGTGATGATGAAGATACACAAGAGCATGATGATGTTTCAATAGACATTAATGAGGTTGGCTCAATTCCATTGGTATTTGATTCAAATTTTGCTCCTATGGACACCGAAGAAGTCAATGCCTATATTCAACCAAAGTAAAGATATTGTGTAGAAAAAATATGATTATTCCAAAGAGGTCTTGTACTTTACCATTTTTTCTTTTTTTTTAATTATATTAGTGTTAAGTGTTCAACATATTTTAAAATCTTTTGTTTTCTTTATGCAGCTGAAGATGTTGATTTATGGATTCTAATGCAAAATGGAGTTAAAATGTTGATTTATGGATTATAATGCAAACTAGAGTTGAATGTTGCCACCTTATTTTTATTATGTTAAATGTTTGTTTATTTGAAGATAAATGCATTGTCTAATCTATTAATGCTAATTAATTATGCTAGTACATATGTTAATGTGATATTTTATGTTAAAAAAATCATATTAATGTGTGTTTTTGTTGTTGACCCGGGTCAACCCACAAGACCCGTGACCCAGTCATTTTACCGGGTCAACTACCGGGTCGGGTCTGATAACTATGCCGCAGGCTAGATAAAAAAAATAATGTTCAAACGTTTTTAGTGTGTTTTAAAAGAGAAAAAATTCATGAATCGGGTCATAGATCTAATTGGGTCCATAAATTGGTTTCATTTAAATATATGATGAAAAAAAAGTAACAACAACAAATTGATCGAATTTAAATAAAAAGGTAATCATGATGATATGCACAAAAAGAAAGCTTGCTAAAAGAAAACAAATTACAAAATTCAATTCTTAAACTATCCAATAATAAATGATAAAATTAAAAATAAATAAATAAAAGGATAAAAAAGCAATTCAAGCCAACCCAAGATAGTATGCTAAACCCATGACCCAATTCGTGAGGCTGTGATAATTCTATAGAAAACAAAAAAAAAATTATGATGTTCAATTATCAACAATTTAAATGTAGAACAAAATAAAATAAAAATCAATTGACAAAAGAGACAAAATAAACACATCTTAACAAACCTAGGTGAATCTGTCAAACCTTACAAATAAGATAACCTAATAAAATGAAAAATAGAAAAAAATATGAAGCCCAATTATCAAACTAACCCAATGTTGAGGATGAAATCGAGAAAATATTAAACTTTAAAAAATGCCTAAGAAAAAGATCAAAGTCAACTCGAGCTAACACTTCAAACTCATTATCTAAATCATGGGACCATGATAATCCCATAAAAAGAAAAAAAATCACGAACCTCAATTTCCAACAAATTCAATGTTGAAGGATGTAATTGAAAAAAAAAATTAAAAAAACTTAATAAAAAAATAATCAAAATAATAAGGATCAAATTTGGTACAAAAATAAAATGACAGAACATCTTTAATCATTTGGCATCCTAGCACAGATCCCGATGAAAGTAGAGAGAGAAAAGGTTGTCAAAGTCTCCCCCGTGCCTTCATCATCATGTGTCGCACTATCAGCAAGAGCTTATCATGCTGCCAACACAACAAAGAAAGCCAATGTTTCATCATCAGAGAAAGTCGCACGCATCGCTAAAGTGCAACAACTTTCTTCACATGTTAGCGCATGCAATGCATACGTCAACTATTTTTTCACTAGCAATTCACTTTAGTCCCTGACTTTGTTTTTAGTTTCAAATTTGATCCCTAAAGTTTTATTTTTTAGATCAATAAAAGTAAATTTAATTTTGCAAAATTAAGCATCAACCATGAGTCCCTACATCGCTAGATCCCCATATTTAAGCAACCAAAGAAATTGTTAAGACCAATCCTAAATAAACTCAACTTAAATTGATCAAATTGAAAAATAATCCAAATGTAGAATAAAATAAAATAAAATAAAAATCAATTAACAAAAGAGACGAAATAAACACACCTTAACAAACATAGGTAAGTTTGTCAAACCTTACAAACAAGATAACTTAATAAAATGCAAAATAGAAAAAAAATATGAAGCTCAATTACCACACTAATCCAATGTTGAGGATGAAACCGAGAAAATATTAAACTTTAAAAAATGCCTAAAAAATATCAAAGTCAATTCGGGCTAACCCGTCAAACTCACTACCTAAATCATGAGACCATGATAATCAAATAAAAAGAAAAAAAAACACGAAACTCAATTTCCAACAAATTCAATGTTGAAGGATGTAATTGAAAAAAAATAATTTTAAAAAAAAGACTTAAATAAAAAAAACAATCAACAGAATAAGGATCAAATTTTATACAAAAATAAAATGACTGAACATCTTTAATCTTTTGGCATCCCAGCATGAATCCTGATGAAAATAGAGGGAGAAAAGGTTGTCAAAGTCTCCCTCGTGCCTTCATCAACATTTGTCGAACTATTCACAAGAGCTCATCATGTTGCCAACGCAACCAAGAAGCCAATGTTTCATCATAAGAGGAAGTCACACGCATTGCTAAAGTGCAACAACTTTCTTCACATGTCAGCGCATGCAATGCATACGTCAATCACTTTTTTACTGATTGTTCACTCCAATCCCCGACTTTGTTTTTAGTTTTAAATTTAATCTCTAAAGTTTTATTTTTTTAGATCAATAAAAATAAATTTAATTTTGCAAAATTGAACATCAACCATGTGTTGGATTTCCCCCTACATAGCAGAATCTCCATATCTAGGCAACCAAAAAAATAGTTAAGATCAATCCTAAATAAACTCAATCTAAATTGATCAAATTAAAAAACAAAAAATCGAGTGACCAAAAAGAAAAAAAAGTCTAGATTTTCCCTTGTTAGTGTAATTTAGTCCCTGGTTTTTTCAAGAAAAGGGGCTAAATATTTTGATATTGTTCAAATTCGATCCATATAGCTTTAATTGTTTTAAATCAATAAAACTACATATCATTTTTCTAAATTGTGCATCAATTGAGAGTTAGATATGTTTCTCAATACCCGTGAGTAGCCAATACCAAGCTAGCCAAAACAAATAAAAATAATACAATGTAAAAGGAATAGATAAAAAGAAAAAAAAGGAGGTGTTAAAAAAAAACTAAGACAAAAAAATGAGACATCACTGTGTGAATCCACAATGATTCCTCTCATAAGTCACAACGATTCTTTGATTTCTTTTATTTTTTGAATTTAAATTTGCAAAACCAAGCATCAACCATGTCTACTAGTACCGTGAGATCTTCATATCTAGACAATCAAAAAAATTATTAAGTTCAATCCCAAATAAACTCAATGTAAAATGATCAAATAAAAAATCAAGTGACCAAAAAGAAAAAAAGAGTTAAATATTTGTCTATTATTCAAATCCAGTTTTCATATCTTTAATTGTTTTAAATCAATAAGAGTATAGATAATTTTGTCAAATTAAACATTAACTAAAAATCAAATATATTTTTTAATATCGCAAGTAGCCAATACCAAGCCAACCAAAAAAAAAACAATGCCCAATTTCAAATTAATATGTAAAAGAACCAAATAAAAAAAAAAAGAAACTGAAGCACCGAAATGAAAAAAAAAATAGGAACAAAAAAAAAAAGGAGAATCACCGTACACAGTGATTCCTCTCGCAATCCATACTGCAGAGTAATTCTCTGATCTCTTTTAATTTATTTATTTTATAATGGTATCTTAGTTTTCTTGAATATGTCCACACAATGACCCCTTTTCCTTTAGTAAGAGGTCCTGTTATAGCAGAGCCCGCAGCTATGTTGTTAAATTGTCCCTACTAAGAATCAATCTACTCGTCCTGACTTTGAGAATCTGAAATCGTGGATGCTTTAAGAGATGAGCTAGGCTGCCTTCTCTCCCACCACCACAGTCCATCTCACAAAGAAGCGTAAAATCACTCTTTATAGGCTCTGTCAATGTATCTTTCTTGTTTTGTCCTGGCCTACGAGGGCCTAGCTGCACTACATGAAGCTGCGAAACTTTATGGAAGCCAACCCGATTACCTGACGACAAAGCTTACCTCGCCTCTCCCTTGGAACCCTTTGGGATAGGTCAGCATCTTCAGAGCCTGAAGTCCAGAGAAATGATACCTGCATGACTGGCTATCTAACTATTGAGACCAAAGATTGAAAGACTTGAGGGCACATTTGTTGCAATACCTTGAACAATTTCTGCACCGACATCATGAATCCCAATGCCACGAGGATGATGCTGACAATCATCTCCGCATTCAGATATGCACGCACATGCAATCAATGAACAGTTTAAGCAAGTTTAGATTTAACAGCAAGGCGCTAATTGATCTTATGCTATCAGGACTTTGAACCTGAGAATGTTGTGAATTCAATAAAGCGGACTTTGTTCCAGTGACATAACTGGCCGGGCAAACGAAATATTGTGCACAAGGTTTTCAATCTTCAAGCTTCCTCCTTAGCTGCAGCATTTTTCAGTTAAAACCATGATTTATATTCCTAGACAGGATGGCATTTACATAATGTCACATGAGATTCTAGTTCATGAAAGTAAGGAAGACCTTAACCCTCCAAACAAAAACCATTTGTACAAAACCAGTCTAGAATTCCTCTTTAGTCACTAGCAAAAGAAACTCTTCAGATAATGAACTGTTATCATCATTCAAAAGGGTCAGTCTTTGCTGACCAGAGCTGCCTTGCTTGACGTTTTTAGTTTGATGGCAATGGCCTCTGTACCAAAGCTATTTGGAGGTCGAGTTGGTGCTGAGAAAAAGGACAGGAAGGCAAAGACTGTTCTGACCTGCAACTATATCCCATCTGGGAATCTGATTACATTATTAACATAACTTAAAATTCCTAAAATGGGATGCTCGCAGATTGTGCTTCTGCATATGACTAGCTGCATTCCATCTTGGACATGGTTAAATTACTAAAATGGAGGTTCACAACTCATGATTCCCACATCCTTTTGGAGTCTCTCTTTAATTGGATTCCGTGCTTGAGAACTTTTTGTCAGGCCAGGACAGTGGGTTTGGTGAACCTGACAAGCATTACATGAATTTTTATTGGATAAATAATTCACAATAGCAATAAACCGGAGGTGGTGATTCATGGAAAAAAAAACCCAGCAATGATGATTCATTCAAAATTAATTTGTTTCCTCACCTCTAAAATCATAGATCAGAAGCCTTCAATTTTCTGGGCCTTTTATGAGCGGGTGAAGATGGATTCTCAGATACCCTTCCAGGTCCCTTGTGAGTCCAACATGATGGATTGATTATATCAGATGTTACAGATCATTGGAGTGTGTAAAATAGAACAAGATTGGCAAAATAGATGAAGTCAGTATGTACCTTGCGTTTCTGGTCCCTTCTGCCAACTCTGTCTCCTGATATTCCAATCAAATATGTGGCTTCAGCAGGAGGATAAGAGATAAAGCTAAACATTTCAAACAGAAAAAAGTACAAGGCAAGAGCAGACGTTTGCATCAAGCAAGTACATTACCTCCAAAACTCATTGAGTCCGGAATAAATGTTCGATCCTGATCACGCTGTGACCGCTGTTAACAGTTTTGATAACAGCAAGTTAACAATTGGAATATATAACAAGCGTGCCTTTCATAATTGCAAACTTCTATATATATATATATATATATATATATATATCAAGAGAACACAATTTTACAAACCTTAGGTGAGCCTGGCATATCAGTGTATGAACCATCGCGAAAAGATGAACCTTCTGCCTCCTTGTATTGTAACTGATAATCAAACAAAATCTAACATGTCAGAGAAGAAAGCAAAAGCAACTCCAATTATTACAAACAAATGATAGATCTGATCCTTAACTTTCCTGAGCAGTAACATGTTCCTAATGGCTAATGATTTAATATTTGCAATAAGCAACTTGCAACTTCAATATAAAAAGAGAAAAAGATCGGTCCTGTTAATTCAGCACTTGAGTGGGTACAACCATCAATCTAACAAGAAACCTACTTGTTTGAGAGAAAACAGAAACCAAATCAAACATGCCATCAGAGTCAGAATAAGCCATTGGAATGGAGTTAAGCAAACGAAGACACCTTATTTTCTAAGAGGATGCGCAGTATGTCCACTACTACAAAGAAGTGAAATCATATCTGGAAATGACAACTATAGCAACTTAATTGCTAACCTGTTTACTAAGAAAATGCTATATTAAACATCAGTTGTCAAATGGCTAGAACCTTGCAATCTAACAAGTGAATCTAATAAGAAGATGGGAGTTGAATGAGATGACAACTTGGAGGCCAAAGAGATACAAAAAGGTAATTCTGTTCAGAAGAGCAGAAAATCGACAAAAAAAAGGGGAGGAAAATACAGAAAGGATGGACAATGCATGCATCATACATGAATGCATCTTGAATGATCATTTATTATAAAGATTGTAAGTTAACAAAATGCCCATACTAAGATTTTGACGAGTAGCACCTGTTTTTGAAGATTCAGCAATGTCAATATTTCCTTTCTTAATTCAAGGTGCTCAGAACAAACAGCTTTGGTTGGCACCTTTGGTTTTAAACTAACCTGTAAAAAAAAAAGTCACGATGTTAATACCTAACATTTCAAAGGTAATTTAAATGAAAGAATTGAGAATGGTTGCCTCATTTATATATCATGTCAAGTATGTGAATTTGAAACTTCCAATCTTCTCTAAGCTTATATTAGAAATTAGCACAAGCAATTGAAGAAATGATACCTATGATGAGAGTGCATAACAATACAAGTGGAAAATCTACATTTAAGAAAACCTCTAAATCTGTTTCTTGCACAGAATTCATAACAAGAAAAATCAATAATATTCGTGTAATGCTTTGCCCAAACCAAAATGCCAACTAATCTGGTACAAGAGTTTGGATATGCTAATATAAAACAGAAATCTTTATACAGAAATTGAAATCACAATCAGTCCCACCTGAACAGTCCCCACAACAACACCCCTTCCAAGGGGTAAAAAAGAAACCCTATAATTGGTATGAGATAACAAAATGGAGCTAAAAAGTCCCATGCATTTTTGTGCAACATATCATCCAATGAGAGATATAGACATCAAGGAATCGTGTCAAAGGCACTTATTCATTTGCTGTCTAGCTGCAAGACATAAATCATCCAGCATGTGTGATATAATGTTAGGAAATGACATCATGAGTAAAGAATATATAGACAAACCCCAAGATCTTGCAATGTTTGTTCAACCCTCTTGATTGTCCTAAGTCCTGCAGATGAACTTGCAGCTTGCACCATTTGCTCGAGCCCATATGTTCTCAGGTAAACACGAAGCTGAAATTTTTCAGAAAATCACTGAGCTTGTCCATACTAGGATGTTCAAAACAAATTGTATAAATCATATAATTTCCTCTGAACAGCAGGCAACATCTAGCTCAAATTTTCCTTTTTTCAAAATTTAGGAGCAAACAACAAGTCTGATACATAAAAACCTTTTAACATATTTCCAGCTAGGATTCATGGAAGAAAGGCAAGGCAAGAGGTGGAAACCACATATTCAACATACCATACGCAGGGAAGCTAGAGTAGAAGCATTATCTGCCATTGCTGAAGTTGAAGGTGCAACTGATGCAGAAGCAAGCTGAGCATTAGATGAAGGTGATGCAGAATCATCAAGATTAACTGCTATCTCAGCAATATCAGGGTCAACATTTGATGCCACAGGCAATGCAGATTCTTCAGTACCCTAAAAAAGCAGAAACCTGGTAAATAAAATTACAATACTAACTTTCAGAATAAAGTACAGGCAGAAAAGATTGTTCTCAGACTCTTTCACAAATTCTCATAAGAAAGAATTCTAATGAAATCCCAAAGCCCACACTATTATTTCCAGGTTACAAGTATCAATCACAAATTCCAGTCCACAATAGGACTTTGATTCTAAGAATTTCAGTTTCGTTTTTTCCTCTTTTACACAGTAACACACTTGTCTTGCATTCAGGACGGATTTGAATTTTCAAATTCAATGCCCATCAACAATCGCTCAAAAAGAAACATGTCAGTATGTCTAATTCAAACCTTACCAGTGCAGTTATGCGTGACTCAACTATTTTCTTCGCTTCAGCCAAAACCTGAGAAAATAAGTAGAGCGTAAAGAAGCAGCATATGGCATATGTGTAGCTAATAAATGCAAATCATTCTGAATGAACTTATCACCCAGTTGTTAACGATAAGTGCCAAAGTAAAAAATTGACCTGAGTGTCTTTTCGCTCTTGATGCTTTGTTTGCCAGAGGACCATGGATAATGCTCGCTTGCGTTCTGTCTCTTGTGAACTGTTGTAAGGTTCCTGCATGGGGAATTCAAAAATCTAGAAACTGAATCTATTTTTCAATGGCTAAATATTGTAAAAATAGCATCATAACATGGCATTGATAAAATTACCACACCTTAACCAGAGGGTGCCCTGAAACATCCCCAGGTGATGGAGCTCTGGCAATCAACATAGCTCGAGAAACTATGAAAAAGAAATAAGTGGAGGCATTAAGCATAAAAGGAAAATACCGCAGGATCAATTTCAATCATGTCCTTTAGATGTTGATAAAAAATAAGATTCACTTTAAAGCTAGGAAAAGAGTAGCATGAAATAAATTTGAGAAGAAATTTAACAGAAAACACTTGAACAAATTAGTGTAGAAATACCATTGTAATAACGATCTTTCAATTCCTCAACACTACGAGATGACGTGAATCGGTCTGCTATCACTACAAAGCGGAGATCAAATCGTTCACACAAGTCAAACAATTGATCTGTCTCTTCTTTGGTCCACATCTAATGAAGACGGCGTGTAAGAAAAAGAATCCATGCACTAAATTTCAAAAAAAAAAAAAACAATAACAAAAGATACAACCAAGAGTAGATACCTACAGGATCAGTCAAATACTTTTCATATTCCTCCTCTGTATATTTCACAACATCAACAGACTGCACCACACAGAACAAACTAGAACATTCAGTTTCGCAAAAAATAGAAAACAGAAAAAACAATAATAATAATTAAAAAAACAAAACTTGTGCATACCTTGTTGTACTTGGCAAAGGAATAATCACCTGTGGGTGGAACACCATTCACAACTCTAACCTGCAATGATAAATAAATAATCCATGCAAGTCAGTCACAAACACTTTTCGACTAACAAACTGCGAGCATGTATATATATCTCGAAACTTACCCAATGGTAAAGCTGTAGATTATCCTTCCGAGCAGAACTTGTAAAAGGAAGCCACTGCCAGGTGATCTGAAATTCATAATTACGAATTCGTAAGAAAATAAATTCTAGAAATCCATCTTTTCTTTGTGTTTTAAACAAAAACAGTGTGTGTGTGTGTGTGTAATATTTTTATTTTTTTTAGAGTAAAGAGAAGACCTTCTCGTCCGATGGAGGGCGTCGTTTCAGGTGCGACACGTCAATCGATGGCATAAGAGGAGCCAATCCACCTGTAAGTGCATAAACCTACAAATAATTCCACATGTTAGATTTAAAGGAGAAAACAAAATCAATTCATGTAAAAAAAAAGACATACATACCTCACGCGAAATGCCATCAGGTTTTCTCTGCGAGTCTTTTTTAGGTTGGGATTTCTTCTCTTGTGTTAGTGGCAATGGAGTTTTTGGCAGTCCCAAGATGTCCTTGGCGTCCATTTTCTTTTTTTAGGGTTTCCTTCAGTTGAGCTCAATCTTCAATAATTTCAAGTCATATCACATTGAAGACCTCAGTTGAGCTCTCCCTCGATTTCGAAGGGCTTGAATTGGAAATTTAGGGTTTTGTTTGATCGAAAGAGGGATTTTGGCGTGAAATTAAAATTAGGGTTACTTTTCGAGCGCAAAAGAATTGAGAGAGAGAGACTGAAATTAACTAAGGTTTTATTTTGACATACGCGTTACGCACTCTATCATCGTTGAAGATTATTATTGTTATTATTATTGTTGTTGATGAATTTATTTTGTTTAAAACTTTTTTTATAGCATTCAAGATACTGTAATTAATGCATGAATTTTTTATTATTATTATTAATATGGATATTTGAAGTAATTTGTACATACCTTGACTAATTCTACGAGGCTTGAAGTTAATGATCATATAAGCATTCAGTGAACATCATATTAGTAATCACAAGGCTCGAACCTAAGACCACAGGGAAAGTAAACTCCTTGGCCCCCAAGCTCTTACCACTTATCATCTACTAGATGGTTTCTTTTTCATTTCTCTCCTCGTTGTGATTCATTACAGCCTGTTTAACAATTTCTTTAAAATATCATGTTCCCGTCAACAACATCTTAAAATGTCGTGTTTTATTGTTTTTATATGTATCAAACTATGATATTTTATATATAAAAAAAATTAGTTGTGTTATTTTATAATTTTTTTTAAATGATGTTATTTAAAAAAAACCTTCAATATAGAATAATAACTAGATTCTTGACATGTATTGTTAAATGTGTTGTTAAATTCAGGTTAATTTGTCAAATTCATAATCTAAGTAATGAGACCTAAATAACTTTGTACAAGAAAAAAGGAAAAAAATATAAAATTAAATTTTTAAATAATCTAATATTAAATAATAAAATTAAAAACATTTAAAAAAAACTTAAAATCAACTAGAGGTGACATCAAGATAGTTTGTGAATTCTTTTTTTTTTTTTTTTGAAAAATAAGAGACTAATAAGTAATAACAAGTTATTCATTTTTTTTTAAAAAAAAATAAGAGCTAAGCACGCAGTTCTGAACTGAAAAGCTTATACGCTTGGTTAAAATCAAATATAAGCACGTGGCTTTGGGCTGGAAGGCCCATGAGCTTGAGGTGTTTTATATATAAAGGCCCTTGAGCTCTTTTTTTTTAATATACATTGACTTCAAATGACGAAGGTTTTATGATCCATTTGAAAAAATTGTGGCTGTGGCTTTTAAAATGTTGTAAATGTAATTTCCAAAAATAAAACATGGAAATAACTGTAATATTAGCTTTTAAAATATTATCAAATACTTAAAAGTTGCAGCCATAACTACAAAATAAAACATAAGAATGGCTCCGACAACATTCCTCTCCACTGTATAATAAGAAGACACTTTGCAATTGCAGGGATGAGATTTTCTTATGTCCAGCAAGTGCATTGCTATTTCTATCGTTTCATCAGATGTTGACCCTTCTCACAAACCTTGACCTCTTCCTTGTGTTTTTAAATTTCTCACGTATTATTTTAACATGGTGCATTATTTTTTATAGAGCAACCATTTAAAGTATACTATTTAAAAAAAAATTCACCTTCTACGTTAGATTGCTATTTTTTTTTCTGGTTCCATATATATTTTTTTATTTTCCTAGGTGGAATCACATAAAATGTACTGGCTAGCTAGAAAAATGTTGGCACCTCCTGGGTTAACCTATGGTGATGCCATATTGAAGGACACGTCTGACTACCGACTGTACTTTCTTGCAGCCTCATCATTGCCAGATATAAAGGCACGCTACAGCAACAGTACGGAGTGGGACTATTGGTAGAGAAATAAAGAAATTTAAAGAGAGAAATATGTTTTCTAGTTTAAAAAGTTCATTATTTTTTTTTGTTAATTTCACAATTTTACATATCACCACGAGTTGAAGGTTTGCTGTGCTGTCCATTTTCGACATGTTCAATTGTATTTGTTTGCAGTTGTTGGTTGCTTCTTACGATGTCGTATGCACACTGCAGAGAGCGACCGGGATGCGCTTATCTATATATATATATATATATATATGTGCAGTCCTTCAATTCATATTAATTTCAAGGGGAAACTACATGTGCACCCTCTCCATTTTAGACTTTGTTTCTATAATTTCAAAATTCACATAAACTTTACATGTTTGTAATATTTTACATTGCAAAAGACACATTATAATGTACTTTAAAAAGTGTGAGAAAAAAATCACGTATGTACTGTAGACATAGACTCATTGTACTGCGAACTACAATATAAACATAAAGTATTTACATTGTGAATGACACTGTAGTGTTAAGGGGACATTGTTTTACTATTTTTTTAGTCAAAAAGTGTTGTTGGGAGCATTGCCTTTTCTATTTTTTATGCCAAAAGCTGTTAGATCTGGCTTGGTAGTCAGACTCAAATCTCTTCCAAAAGATGCTGGGTATGGCTGGGCTGCCAGATATTTTCAATTTTATTTTTTTACCCCTTTAGATTTTTTTTTCATGTTCTCTTATTTAATTTTTTTCTATACGGTAAAGAGAAAATAAATTGATGGGACTTTTTTTATATTGCACAAAATTTAAGTGATGATTTTTTTTTCATTTGAGGTTGGGTTGAATTTTCTTATTAAAGCATGTTTGTTTTTACCTTTCAATATGGCTGGGCTGCCAGATATTTTCAATTTTATTTTATTACCCCTTTAGATTTTGTTTTCATGTTCTCTTATTTAATTTTTTTCTACATGGTAAAGTGAAAATAAATTGATGGGACTTTTTTTATATTGCACAAAATTTAAGTGATGATTTTTTTTTCATTTGAGGTTGGGTTGAATTTTCTTATTAAAGCATGTTTGTTTTTACCTTTCAATATGGCTGGGCTCCCAGATATTTTCAATTTTATTTTATTACCCCTTTAGATTTTGTTTTCATGTTCTCTTATTTAATTTTTTTCTACATGATAAAGTGAAAATAAATTGATGGGACTTTTTTTATATTGCATAAAATTTAAGTGATGATTTTTTTTCATTTGAGGTTGGGTTGAATTTTCTTATTAAAGCATGTTTGTTTTTACCTTTCAAAAATGCTTTAAAAAAAATTTTCAATTTTATTTTTATTTTTTTCTTTAATTCAAATTAATTTTTTTATATGTTTTTGTGTTATTTTGATGTGATGATATAAAAAATAATTTTAAAAATTAAAAAAATATTACCTCAATTTATTTTAAAAAATAAAATTACGTAAAAATATAATAGCTAGCATATTAGCCCGCGCTCTGCAACGATCAATAATATTTTTTTTTCAAATATTAAAATGCTTGAGTTGAGTTAAAAGCACATAATGTATTTGCGCCATCATCATCTTCGAATAAAGTATTTTCTACAATAGCACCATGAATAACGCATAGCAGAGCAGGATCTGATACACCGATAACTAATTTCTTTTCTTTTAATTTCTTTTTTTTAATATATTTTCAATTTTATTTCCTTTTCCTTTTTCTTATTGAATTTTTTTCCATACTGTAAAGATGAAATAAATTAATATAACTTTTTTTATATTATACAAAAGTTGGGTGATGATATTTTTTTTGTCATTTCAGGTTGGGTTGAATATCCTTATTAAATCATGTTTGTTTTTTCATTTTAAAAATGCTTTTAAAAAAAATTGAATTTTTTTATTTTTTTCTTTACTTCAAATTAATATTTTTTGATATTTTTGTATTATTTTGATGTGAAAACAGATCCAATGAGTCAGACCCGCATAGTAGAGCAGCACATAATACATTGGTAACTTTATTTCCCTTTAATTTTTTTCTTTTAAGATATTTTTAATTTTATTTTTTTCCCTCTTTAATTTTCTTTTCTTTTCTCTTATTGATTTTTTTTTCATATTGTAAAGAGAAAATAAATTGATGTGATTTTTTTATATTGTATAAAAGTTGGGTGATAATAATTTTTAGTTATTTCAGGTTGGGTTGAATTTTCTTATTAAAGCATGTTTGTTTTTTGAGTTTCAAAAATACTTTTTAAAAAAATTATTTTTTTTATTTCCTTACTTTAAACTAATTTGTTTTTATATTTTTGTATTATTTTGATGTGATGACAGACCTAGGAAGCCAAACCCATATAGCAGAGCAACGCCCAATACACCAGCAACTAATTTATTTCCCTTTAATTTTTTTTTCTTTTAAGATATTTCCAATTTTATTTTTTTTCTCTTTAATTTTTTTCTTCTCTCTTATTGAACTTTTTTTTTTTCATACTGTAAAGACGAAATAAATTGATATGAATTTTTGTATATTGTACAAAAGTTAAGTGATGATAATTATTTTTTCATTTCATGTTGGGTTGGATTTTCTTATTAAATCATGTTTATTTATGCGTTTTAAAAAAATAAAATATTTTTATTTTTTTCTTTACTTCAAATTAATATTTTTTACTATTGGATCTGGCTGAGAAGCCAAAACCCCATAAACGTGGGTTTCGACACTGTAACATCATGAAGACATTGTCTTTATTGTTTTTAGTTAAATTGTGCTACTGGGTCTGACTTGGCAAGACCCAATAGTGTTTGAAAAAAAATGACCTACTGCTGAGCGCGGGTCAATATGCTAGTATTAAAAAAAACAAATGCTTGGTATAAAAAACATGAAAAAAAAATGTATAAGCATTATCAACGAATTTTCTAATATTAAGAAAAAATTGAACTATAAATTAAAAAAATAACATGCATGTTTAATAAAATAAATTGAAAATCTAATCAACTGCTTGATGTATATAAAAATAACAATAACAATAAATAAACAAAAACAGACGATCATGATGACCTGCCAGGAAAAAAATGTTTGTCAATATTCTAAAAAGATATATAGCCAAGATTCCGAAAAGATCTTTATAATTAACTTGATAACAAAGTAAAAATTAAATGGAATTTAATTTAAAAAACCCAAAATATATTTCTAATTAATCTAAGAATAAAAAAGAGTCAAATTAATTAAATATTTAAGGTCAAAATTTTTTTAAAAATCAAATTAATAAAAGACAAAAAAATACTTGAGTCAACCTTGATTCAAACACCAAACACGCAACTTGGGTCATTAGAACGAGATATATCCATATTAATCAAAAACAAAAAAAAAATGAAATTTAACTCTCAACCAATTAAATATTGAAGGATGAAGTTAAAAAAAATTAACTCGGGTCAGCATGCTAAACTCGCGACTTGGTTCATAAGGACGAGATAACCCAATAAAAAAAATATATTTGAATCTCAATTCCTAATAAACTCAATGTAGAAGAAAGAGAATGAAGAAAAACAATTAACAAAAAATACCTTTTAAACTCAAGTATGCCCACAAGAATCCGAGACCTGAATTATATGAACGAGATAACCTAGTGTTTGAGAATGAAACATGAAAATATTCAATCTAAAAAAAAATTAAAAAAGACCTGAGTAAATCTAGACTAATTTGCCATACCCATAATCCAGGTTACGAGACTGAAATAACCTCATAAAAAAACAAAAAAAATTCATGAAGCATAATTTCAAATCAACCCCTTGTTAAAGAATAAAATTGAAGAAAATAAATTTTTAAAGAAAACCTAAAAAAATCAATGTCAACCCGATATCATTTCAAACTCATGATCAAAGCCATGAGATCGAGATTACCTCATAAAAACAAGTAAAAAAAATTATAAAGTTCATTTATCAACTTATAGAATGTCAAATAATGAAATCGAAAGAAAAATTTAAAAGCAAGGACCCGAAATAAAAAGAAATTAAAAATCAAAAATCAAAAAATAAATATTAAATATAATATAAAAACAAAATGACATGACACTTGTTATTTGAAAAAAATGAGGAGATGAAAAAGAAAAAAGAAATGAAAAGAAAGAAAATGTCATTGCTTCACATGAAAGACCTCTCCCGAGTCTCTATCAACGTACCAATTTTTTTTTGCCAGCAAACTATATTTTATCTTTAGAGATCTATTAACGTCTCACTTCTATTTCTATAGTTTAAAACGAAAAGAGTCCGCGTATGGTGGGTGGCTGGGTGTGGCAGGTTCGAGGATCTTACGCGGCGGAGCGAACTCTTCTATCGTCTTGCATTTCCTCCGGCAGCGTAGCTGCACCCCCTCCCAATATCACTCACATAGTTGTTTAAAACATTTCAATTTTACTCTTTACTACTAAATAACTGACAAACAAATAATTTTTCTTGCTTTTCTCTCATTTGTTTCTCTCTCTCATGTCCAAATATACGTTATAATACGTGACCAAAACAATTAGAAATCTAAAAAAACTCAGAAATAAAATTTAAACAATTATAAACCTAACAAAACTCGAAAAACAAATTCAAGAGGTGGGTAATTTAATGGCCAGGGACAACATTGAGACTTTTTGAAAACTAAAAGAGTGATATGGGAAAATCTTAAACTACAAGGATATAAGTGGAAAATTAATAAATCCATGGAAATAAAATTGAAGTTTACTTCCTAACCTATATACCCCTTAAGCTTTCGATATTTGCTCTACTTTGACTAAATTTTCACAACTCCTAGTCCATGCTCCCTTCTCGTTCAATAATTTATTTTTCCTTTCAGAATAAAGTTATATCTGCCTTTTCTTTTTCTTTTTTCTTTTTTTATTTAATTCATGGCATGTTTGTTTTGTAAAAAAACATATCTCAAATAATTGACTCTGATCATTGATGTTTGTGTTTTGTTTCCTTGTCGGGAGAGCTATGTGTGTGGCCTTTACTATATGTTCTATTTGCACCGCACGAATATCCTAATTTTTAATTAAAAAATAATTGATTCGTTATTTTTTTAAATACCTTTTTACTTAAAAAATATAAAATATATTTTTATCAAAATAAAAGGAGAAGTGTATGAATAAGGAAATGGATTTTTTAAATTAAAAATATTAAATTTCTCCTGTTGAATTTGAGGCATTAAATTTTTTATGAATATCTTTTTAATTATCACACTGCTAAAAAAAATTATTGTTAAGTAAGAAAAAATATTACATGGATGCAAAAAAAAAAAAACAATTTTAACTAAAAAACAGATTTCAAAACACTTGACTAGTCTCGTTGTAATCGCCGAGCAAGCTGCAACTTGCAGTCGTGACTTGTACAGCAGAAATCCGTTGTTCCATTGCTTTAATTTCCCGACAAACATAATTTTCTTGATTATTCAATAATCAAATTATTAGTAAGTGCTATAGAGACTATCATATCCTTAATATAATACTAACATTATAATATATCTCCAAAAATTCCATCTTATCTCCAATTAAAGATAAACACTACCAGAAATTCAATGAATACCAATGGATTTTTTTTTGTTTGTATTTTACGGTGATATTTACCAACTGAATTACTTCCCTCGCTAAAACCATTGGTATATATCGATAAAAACATTCCATCGGTATTTACTAAGAAAATTCGAGATAGAATATAAAGAATTTTAAAAAACAAAAAAAGTGCGGTGACATGAAAGTCTTTTTAGATGATTTTACCGACGGAATTATAGAGGGATTCAAATTGGGATACCCGTACAGTGACGTGTCCACTTCACCGACAAAATTGCCGACAGATTTACAAATAAAAATATTCTATCGATGATTTTATTGGTAAAAGTTAGTATCTAACCTGATCTTCAGCCCTTCTTCACCCACCTTGCATCTAAACAAATTGCCCCCCTCTGTATATTAACAAAATGCAGGAGAGTCTTGCGAGGTCTGTAACAACACTGATTCAACTCATGGCAATCTATACATGTTGTTTATAGTGATAATGCGGTATGGATGTCGGGGTATCACAAATAATTCCTAATGGGGTGAACTTCTTCACTGTCATCCCAAAAAACAAAGTAATTAATTCATGTTCATCAAATGCAGGGAATGATGATACACAATTAACTCAATTCTTGAAGCAGGTAGTGGTATCGTGTCAGCTTTTAGGCTGGGCTCCCACTTTATATAATAAACATTTGATCGATAATTCACTGTTTATATAATTCACGAATATAATAACCTGTTTGATATTGCATCAAACTTATATATATATATATATATATATATATATACATTTTAAAATAAAATATATATTTTAAGAAGTCATCCATCCCTCCCTCCCTCTCCCTTTAATTGCTAGAAATTGACTAAAGAGGCAAGCAAAGGAAGCATGTTTGCTCTACAAGCCCAAGGAGAAGAAACATGTAGAAATTTAGGTGAAGACATACATCAGGCAAACCTTTTATTATATACCAAACTCTAAATTCTAAAATTGTTTCATTTAATTAGTAGTTTCTTGTGCTAAAAAATCACATATTTTATTTGCATTAATTTATATGGAATAGTAATCACACCCCCTCAATTTAACCTATAAAGGTACAGAAAGAGTTAAACAATGACCGTATAAAAACCATAAGAAATTCTTGAAAAATATATTAAAAAGTAGAAAGTAGATTGATCTCAGTTTTTTTATAATATTTATTGCAATTAAAATAAATATTTGTAAGAAAGGTAACAATTTGAATTATGGAGAGAAAAAATTATTGTGTTGGGAGAATTTCTCTTTTTTTATCCATGTATTTTTTTATTAACAGCGGTTAAAATAGATATTCATAAAGATTTTAATCAAATGTATCTCTTCTATAAATCCCTTTCTTTATTCATATATTAGTTTAATTATATTTATTTACAATGTATTTTATTCAAAAGTAAAAACAAATTTAAAATAAAATTGAAGGATAATATAAAAAAGCCAGACATTTGTGCCTGTAAGGATGGGCCAACATGCATGGATGGTCTAATTTTTTTTTATTTTTTTTAAAAAAAAGCCTAAGCAGGTGGCTTTATTTTTTTTTAAGGGATCCTCTTCCCTAAATTTTTTAATAAGACAAATAAAGTGTCTTCCGTTGTTTTAAATTATAGCCACCCTTGTTGGTTGATGAAAGTTGGACTTTGCTTTTTTTTTAAAAAAAAAATAAATAATATTTTCAACCTTTTTTATTTTTAAACACCTAAAAAATTAAAATAATTCTTAGCCTAAAAAATCCTCCAAGCAGTCTAGAACAGCAAATTTAAACTAAATAAAAAACTTTCTTAAACTCGTATCTATTTTTTTTCAAGAAAATGAAAAATCATATTCATCTCTGTAAAATTACTTTCTATAAGAAAAATTTATTAATATTAAAATTGATAATTTTCATTGTCGAATGTGCATGACCCTTGTTTTTTTTCTTTTATTTTTTACGACTTTCTCTTTTATCTAATAGAATCAAAACATAAAATTCTAAAATGGACTAAATATGCATAATTTAAAATCTTTAAGTATCAAATTAAAATTTTCCATGCCTTTTGAACAGCTAGTTCTATTTTTTTTTCTGCCTTGGTTTTTATTCTTATAATTTTAAGCTATAGTATTATTAAATATAACTTTATAAAATTAATATTTAATTGATGATCAAAATTCTCTCATATTCAGCATTTGCGAGAGTGTGCACAAAAAAAAAAAGAGAAGCAAATCCCAATAAACAAAACGTTGCAAATAAAATATGCAAGAATTAAGTTACAGAAAAAAATCAATAATAAGAAAAACTGCATTGTTCCTCGGATCCTTGAACAATACCGTTCGTTGTGTTCCATGCCTTTTAATTTACATATGTAATTAACACTTTATTTTGCATATAAAAACTCTAAAAAATGCTTAAAAAGAATCCAAAAACACCAAAAAGATTTAAATTTGAAGATAATAAAGCTATATTAAAGCTCATCATATCATTAATTGGATCCCCTTTTTTTTACATGGAAGTTTTTGTTACTGTATGATATTAACCTTTTACTCATTTGGACAAATAATCTATAAAATTTATATTATTTATTTTTAGAAATTATACTAGTTAAAAATATTTATTAAAATAAATATTCGCATTGTTAAGTTCTATTCACAGCATGTATATTTAAAAACAAGGTTTTCAAATAAAAATATCCATTAAAATAAAAATAGTAGAAATTTCGTAAAATTAAATTTTAAATATCAGAGTCAAATATATAGTGATTTATAAAGTTTTATTTCTCAAATTGTTTTTCAAATATAGATATTTATTAAATATATATTAAAATGTTTTCCATCATTCTTGTACTTTAAAATGTTATTATAATTATCATGCATAAGAGATTCTAATATAACATATTTATGTTTTGATAGTTTAATCGTACAATATAAACTAACTAAAATTTTAAAATAAAATTCCAAAATAACTTTTAAAATTTTATGTTCGTTATAATAAATAATGAAAGTCCTTTATCTTCCTGTTTCTTCTATTTTTCAAGATAAAATGTGAAATTTTCTTATCTCAATATAAGATACAAAAAACATATTTCTAGTTTTTCACCAAGGTAAATTAATTGGTGAAAATTTGTTAGGAACCTTAAAAAATCCTTTTAAATCCCAAAACACTCTAAAATTATTCAAAAAATAAAAATTCAGACCAAATATAAAAATACCTTTCCGAGCATTCAATTTTTTCCAGCATAATTAAAAGGTAATTTTTTTTTAACTCTCATTTTTAAGATAAAATAATTGACATTAAAATTAACTTTTTTATAATCAATCAACTACTCTACCCATTATCTTTATTTTTAATAAATTTCTCTCTCTTTTAGAAAAATTCAAATGTTAAAACATGATGCAAATAAAATTTAGAATGAAAATATAAATATTTAAAATAAAAAAAACAAATAAAAATTTGAAGCATCAATTCGAAGTTTTTAGAGCCCTGTAATTAATAAACATGAAAATGGATATGTTTTTTTTTTAATCTTGGTCCTAAAAAATCATCAAACTGAAGTTTTTAGTGCCTTGCAATTAAAACATGAAAATTGATTTTTTTTATTTTAATTGTATTGTTTTAATTTTTTTTAACTATAACTGTAAATTTTACTTTATAATATTAACATTTAAATTTATATTGAAGTATTTTATGACACATCAAATATTAAATATTATAGAGCGGGGAAATCCAAACAAAATCCAAAATATAAAATGATGAGATCATAACTTTCGAACTGTCAAGTCGAAAGAAATAAAGCTAATTGATTGGAGTGCAGGAAATAAAAAAATTCAGAGACCTTGAAGAGAAAGGGGCTATAAACGACAACGTGAATAGTGTATGCTAGCAGGCTAGTACTTGTGTGTATACTAATCTCTGGGACCACAGATCCCTCCAAGACAGGGACTTTTGGTCTGTGAGAAGATGCCACTTGGTGAGCCAGGACGATCTTAGAGCCAACCGTTACTTTGACCACAAATAATTTTGATGGCAGGCACGAGGCAGATACACAGGCTCATGTGAGTCTTGTCAATTTAGTGTACTTGTCTGGTCTCCATGCTTCTCAGGAGCCAGCCGGCACCATGAAATTAAGGGAAAGCAAGCCCTGAAATGAGGGAATTAATGTGCCAATTACGAGCGGTAATCTCTGAAATTCTCCAATTCTACACTTCTCAGGCTTTATTATAATGGAGGGCAGGCACCGGCAGGCTCCTTTTTGTGTAAGTGGTTCACGATGAAGGCAGTGGCACTAGGAATCCACGACAATGGAGTTGTTAAAAAGTTGCTACGACGCCACTGCTTTAAGAATATTATAGATGTTCTCCCTCCTGCTTTACTATTGAATCTGAGTGCAATATATTTACTTTTATTATTTTATTCAAATTCAATTATATAACTAACAGTAATATTTGGTGGCTAGATTTTGATAGCGATGATGATTTAAAGTGTTTTTTATTTAAAAATATATTAAAAAAAAATTTTTTTAAAAAATTTTAATCTAAAATCATAAACAAATTTTTTTAAAAAAAATTTTAAAATTTGAGAGACCACTATTTATACCGCATTCCTAAACACTGTCTTATTAGTTTGCATTTTCATTTCTAGAGAGATTGAGTGTTAGGGAATTTGAGTTCTTGAAGATTCGAATAATGAACGATTCTTCAGAATTGAGGGCTTAAAGTGTTGGTGATAGATACTTGATTTTCTTCACTACAATTTTTTTAGTTGAATTAAGTCAGTGATTTTACAACGAGGAGTTGTTGTAGTAAATAAATATTAAATTTTAAGAATAATATTGTTTGTTCTTAGTTTTTATATGATAAATGTTGAAAATATTTTATGAGAGAGTCAAAGATTGTGAACCCACTATTTACTTTGATCATAAAGTATTTATAACCTTTATAACTTTTCTTTTTATTCGAGGGGTCAAAAGTCTCTCTCTCTCTTTTTTTTGTATACATCCAATGGGGAGGAAGTCAATTACACCAATATTAATATCAATGCAAGTGTTTTCTTGCACAATATTAATGTTAATGAGAATACCGCGTCCCTATATGAGGCGACCCTACATCATCTTATATACAACATTAATGTCAACGACATCAATCCTAATAATCGACATTAATATTAATTGATATATAGTCAGCTTTTAGATGACTTTCTACACAACTAGTGTTTAAAGAATGATAATTCTAGATCCCCGTATGGTATGTTTGGATCTAAAGTAATCCTAGACCTAAAGGTGTTGAGTATAATGCCTTTTTAGGCTCAAAGGCATTTGGGTTGATTACGTAGTTGAGCCCAAGAAAATCAGGTTTAACATTTTGAAAGATCCATACATGTTTGGGTCTGGCATGTATCCAAGCCCAAGGGAGTCGTATCTAGCATCTTGTCAGGTCAACATGCTCTTGGACCTGGTGCGTGCCATAAGTTTCAAAAAAAATATGTTTTGGTCTTCAAACTTAAAAAAATAACACAAATTAAACAATGTTGGCATCTCAATATTTTTCAAATTCAATTTTTGTGTAAAAGTTCATTTTTGTTATTTTTATTTTTTCTCCTTTTATTTTATTTAATCAATTTAATTTGTGTCTATATTTATATAATTGTATGCTTGAATAAAAATTATTATAATAAATAAATTTAGCAAATATAACCAAATAAATATCTTATTTTTAAAGATTAAATATCTTGATATATACATGTCTCTTGGTTTTTCAAGTTTTTTTTAGGTATTGTTAATTATTATTATCTATTTATTTATTTTTTAACATGATTCTAGATTTATTTTATTACTTGTATTCATAAAAATTTTTAATTTGAATTTAAGTTTATTAAACTATAAAAACATGTTAAAAAAATTTATATATGTAATTTTTATATAAAAAATAAAAACATCTAACTTGTAACGGAGAGCATCGGTAATTGAAGACTGCCATAAAGGTTTGTCTGCAACGCCGTTTAAATTTCTTTTGTTTTCCATGAAATCATATTTAAACAGAAGCATACAAGAGCCGTCCAAGTAACTAAAAGTCTTTGGTCTCTAAACATACCAAGCTGGCTTTTGAATTCTTTACTTTTTTTTAATCTTCGCCGGTGGGCATGCACGCGTGCACACTTTTTGGAACTTGCAGGGCAATCCCTCTGCTCACACAACTTCCAAACAACATGTTGCCCTGAAATTGGGTGACCAACAACAGTATTTTATAATCAAATCCCTGATCGACCGGTCGTTCATCGCTTCACACTTGATTGGTTTCCCATGACCCGAAACAATTTTCTGGATCACGAAGATGATCCGGATCACGAACACAATCACAATACACTAACTTGGTTGGCCAAGTGTCCTTTTCTTTTCCATTTTCTTTATTCTCTCATGTCTTTTTTGACTTTAGACTTTACAAAATTTTAGACTAAATCAGAGAAGAGAAACACGGGGACAAGATTGAAGAAAAAAAGGGCTTGCTCTATGGTAAATTAGGACCGGATTTAAAAGTCATGACAATTTCAAGGACTAAATTAAAAAAAAAAGATGTTAAGAGTTTGACGTGTGCAACACATGCTCTAGTATGTGAGAAGAGTTATTGTATCAAGATGACGTCAATCCCAATAACCTAACTTCGATTTCAATCCCTCTACTTCCCATCATTTGTTTAATGAAAAATCCAAACTTTTTTTTTCAAATCGAGCACCAACCAGGATGTTTCTTTAACTCCGCAAGAACTTATAATAAGCTAATTTAATCAAATTACAAAGTAAATTCTCAATTAAAATAACCGTGAAAGGGCTGAACTAGAAAAAAAAAAAACTATGATTATAAGAAAATGGAAAAAAAGGCCAAACAATAAGTGCACAAAGATTGGAGCAGGAGAACACAAAGGTCAACTAGTTTATGTCTTATAATGATGATGGTATTGTCAGAGGTTGTTGATATTGATAAGAGTAATTGAGGATTGGAATTAGTTTATTTCAGTTGAATCAGATTCTTACTTGGTTTGGTCGAAGTGGGACTGAATAAGAGTTTTCGCATGGTCTGTTTTCATAAAGTCAAGTGATTGCATCAACCAACTTGCAGCATACTCGATGAGGAAATATTTATAATAAAAGCATCCCGAATTTTGTATTCCCTATTTATATATATATATATATATATATATATTAACTTGGGTGTTCGGGTTAATTTATATATATCTTGATTAATCCCACGGGTTTTAAAATTAACGATCATGTAAGTCTTCAGTGGTCATTATATTAACAACCACATGACTCGAACCCAAGACTATATAAAATCAAATTTTTTAATTTTAAGTCTTATCATTGAATCACCTCCTATATAATTATCACCTTTCATTTCTTGAGACCTAGAATTTGATCAAACAAATCATAAACAAATCATAAGAAGAACTGATTAAATAAAATTGTAAATGGAATCTCAGTTCTTGTAATGTGGATTATGAATTTGTAGTTTGCTCTATGGAATGGGATTCTTTCATGAAGACGAATGATTCAAGCTCGTTTGTTTCATAAATTAACACCTTCTCATGTTTTAATGTTTTTTTTTTTGGATAAAGATTGGAAGGGGAAAGACAGGTTTAAAATTTAGGACCTTTTTATAATTGGTTCCAAATTTTATTTTTAAAATCTTGAATTTTTTTTAGATGGTTTTGATTTGTTAATATTAATAATAATTTTTTTAAATAAAAAAATAATATCTTAATATATTTTTTAAAAAATAATAACTGTCACCCATCTAAATACTCCGTTTAAATCAAGTTCAACGACAAGGAGGGTAATTAACTAACTAACCAAGTAATTAATTAAAATCAAAGGTGTAGCGTATCTAGAAAGAGTGGAAATTATGGTAAGTCGGGGGAAAAAAAGCAATGGTCTAAACACGCGTAAATTAAAATTTGGTCCATGGAGCTTGACGCCCACACGCTTTTGCGAAGCGTTGGTAACAAAATCCAATTAGAGGGAGACAAACAGCCGCTACCCAGGTTGGCCCCAACCTCCCCCCCACCTAATGTAAGCCACTTCTCACCTTTTTATTTCCCTGCCTCCACCACGCGCACTCCCTTTTATTTGGTGACGTGGATTTATCCACTCTTTTCTTCTCCTTTATTTTTTTTCGCCTTTCCGAGTCTCTCTCCTGCTGCTCTTGTATTTTCTTTCTGACCATAGCATGGGAGCATTAAGGTGAACAAAAAAAAGCCGTGAAGGGGGTGTGCGCTTCCTCTTTTTTCCCTTCTTATATATATATATATATATATATATATATATATTAGAAAGTTAGTTTTAAAATATATTTTTTACTATAAAAAATAAAAAAAGATTTGACTGTCACACATATTAAAGTCGATGTCTCCTATATGTTGGTGATCCCTATTTAAATCTAATGAATTAGACAAAAGTGCCCAACCTTGTATTATAATATTAATGCCTCTCTCCCTCCCCCCGTCACCTCCTCTCTCTCTCTCTATGTTGCAGTATATAATAGGGTAGCACCCCGACCCTTATGGATCATACCTCCAAAATTCAAAGTTCAAACTAAAATTCTTGATTTTTACCTTTGATAATTTCCTCCCTCCCTCCCTCCCTCCCTCCCTTAATTATAAGCAAGAATGGTAGTTCCTTCTCCAACACCAATACGAACCAAAAAGACGAAGGCTTTAGGAATTCCTACTGTTGATCTTTCTCTTGACAACTCGAGCGTATCACAGTTGATTGTGAGAGCATGCGAAGAATATGGATTCTTCAAAGTTATAAATCATGGGGTCAACAAGGAGGTCGTGACAAGACTGGAGGAGGAAGCAGCTCGTTTTTTCGGAAAACCAGCCACGGAGAAGCAACAGGCTGGACCTGCTAGTCCTTTTGGATATGGTTGCAAGAACATTGGCTGCCATGGTGACACGGGCGAGCTCGAGTATCTTCTCCTCCACACCAATCCTCTCTCCGTCTCTGAAAGATCCAAAACCATCTCGAACGACCCTTCAGGATTCAGGTAACTAAACATGTTCTGTTTGTCCTGTCTATTCAAGTGATTGATTGACCATGCTGTTTTTGGTATCTTCTGCACAAGTATATGTTGTTTTATGTGGATCACAAACACTGATCATCATTGATGACACGAATATAGACAAATGCAATGACAAAAATAATCATACACACAAGGGATTAAAGGGGAGAGGAAGATGTTTTCTGTGCCAACAATGTGGCACAGGTTCGCGGGGTTTATGCTCAGTTTGTGGCGTGCTCGGTTCATTTTCAACGGGTTTTTTATTGTATAATTTAATATTATTATATGATAACGGTTGCACATTTCTTAAAAAAACTATGGTCTTTGAATGGAACTTTGGTGGGCGAGGGAATTTATTATGAAATTGAAATGGTGGAAAGTTGTTTAGTGTAAATGCTTGGTATCGATCCTAGAAAAGGACATCTTTCCTTCATCAAAAGAGAAAGAATTACTAATTAAATGCAACTTACAATTCATTTTCTTTTCCACTCAATTTAATATATCCAATAATCCCGTTTACCTCGTTATCTGTAATAGGTTTCGTCAACTATTTTAATATATATATATCCACTCTCGAAAGACGCAACCAGTGATGTAGAAATCCTCCTCCCCCGGAGTATTACGTGGAGGTTGCGTCTGAGACCCTGTGTTTTACATGAAAAAAATATTAAATTTATATTGTTTTAGTATTTTTTTACTAATTTTGATATATTAATATTTTAAAAAATACTTTAATATATTTTTAAGTGAAATATATTTTTAAAAAAATACTCGGTAAAACAATATTGAAAACACAAGAGCTCTGTACCTCTAAAAATCTCTTGGATAACTGTTCTATTATTCATCCCTTGATCACTCTTTAGTACTAGGACTCGTCTTTTGGACTCTGCCCACTCTAGATGCTCTTGATTAATGAATATTTTAATTCTGAAAAAAAAAAACCCACGAAAACAACCTGATGCCTTCCCAAGCTGACGGTTCCACCTTGTGATTGAAGGAAACCTTGCCTTACTTTGCTTTTTCTACCGTCACCAGCTATTAGCCGCGTGGCATGCTTCTTTTATATATAGATATAAACGTGGGGCCTAAAAAGGGTCCAACATGACTCAATCAAACAATCTTGGGAATTACAAAGAGAGATCAGCATGCCCTACCCGAAAGATTAAAATGTTCACCACCTCCTTTTATCTTTAATGTTAAAAGTATCCTTAGATAAGGTTTTTTTTTTCTTTTTTTTTTGCATTATTTCATGCACCCGCGAGTAGAAATCATAAAAATGAGGAGTCGTTATAAGGATTTCTTTATAAAAAAGATCGCAGGGATCTTGTCGTGCTCAATGTTGAGCCTAAACTGAATCAACTACATATTTAAACTATACAAGAGAGAGACAACATGCGAATATATGCTTGCTACATAAGTCCTTGTATTGGACACCCACATAAAAGTATATAACCATAATATTCACATTTTATTTATGTTTGATTTTCTCTTACCAATAGTAATAATAATAATAAAAAAAACACTAGCAATAATGAAGCCCCACTTTTCTGTCAGTCGAGCACTAGCCCATAACCATATCATTGCTCCCATGAACAAAACAAATTATAAGTAGATGATAAAGTCATAGAGAAATCAATAACTTCACAATCAAATCAAGAAAGAAATAAAAAACTTCACTATCAAATCAAGAAAAAAAGATATGGTGATCAGCTTAGTACATACTAAATTGGGTAACAAGTAAAATTCACGGTCTTTACCATACCAAGCAAAGAAGATCTTAAATGGAGATATTAGATTATTCATGCGGGTTCTTGCTATTTGCTACTATGATTTGAAGCCGCACTTTATTCACAGAGGAGCTTTTTTTCTTTAAAAAACTTCAAGTTCTACACCTCTGCAACTTCAATTCTATATTTGTCAATTATCGATTTTTATGTTACTACGTCTCTTCTTTCTTTTATGTTTTTTGGGTAAAATGTTAGTGTGCCTTTCCTTTCTTCCCTTTTCCTCTCTAATGCTCAGTGGCGATACCATTTCTGCAGTTGTGCGGTGAGTGATTACACACGAGCAGTTAGGCAACTTGCATGTGAGATTCTTGATCTTGCGGCTGAGGGCTTGTGGGTCCCGGATAAACATGTATTCAGTAGGCTCATCAGAGACGTCCATAGCGATTCAGTTCTTAGACTTAATCACTATCCTGCAGTCGAAGAGATCGCAGATTGGGACCCATCACCTATAAGAATTGGTTTTGGTGAGCACTCCGACCCTCAGATCTTGACCATCTTGCGATCCAACGATGTTGCGGGCCTCCAAATTTGCTTGCATGATGGTTTGTGGGTACCCGTCCCTCCTGATCCCACAGGATTCTACGTGATTGTGGGTGATACCTTTCAGGTTTGTAATGATCACTCATGTAGGTTATCAGTTTCCCCATTACTAAAGAAAAAAAAAACAAATACTACCATATTTTCTCAATAATAATACCTTTTTTTTATGGTGTCAATTCTTAGGTTTTAACGAATGGGAGATTTGAAAGCGTGAGGCATAGGGTATTGGCAAACTCGAGCCAGCCAAGAATGTCAATGATGTATTTTGGGGCACCACCCCTTACTGCATGGATCGCTCCTCTCTCACACATGGTTTCACAGCAAAATCCAAGCCTTTATAAACCCTTCACTTGGAGTGAATTCAAGAAAGCTGCCTACTCTCTACGTTTGAGAGATACGCGTCTTGACCTCTTCAAGATTCACGCCACTGAAAAATCTGCTTAATTGTAATTGGCCTTCAGTATATTATTTAAGGTCCCAGTCTTGTACTTCTTGGATATGATAGAAAGAATTAGGGACGGAAAAAGAAAAAGAAAACTCTTGCAGATGTAAATAGGTCATAAAGTTAAAGTTGGCGGATTATTCTATTGGATCGGCCGGCTTCTTTCTCTCCTTTCTTTCTAGCACTCTGTAACATTTGTTTTTGCTATAGCATCTCGTGAATGGAGGGAAAATAGTGTAAGTCAGGTGCATGTCACTCTATTAAAAAAAACAATATATGGCTGTTTATTTTGTATGCTTTTTGTGCAGACCCTTGTACTTCACAGTTATAATAATGTTAGATTTTCAATACTAGAAAATTATTTTCTCCCTTTTGTTTTTTCTAAGTTTGATGTATAAATGGTTAAAGGTATTGATGATGTTTAAAAATTTAATATGCTGTAATAATGTTATGTAGTGTTTGGATAGAGTTGAAGTTTAAGAGATGAAGAGTTTGCTGAATATATTCTGGAGGCTATAGACTTGTCTACAGCACTCCCCTCATGTGATTTATATATATAGGTATAGGGTTGTACACAATACCAAACATGTAATGTACTACACATGATCAGAATCCTATATAAGGTAAATACATAATAAATATAAATGTATCAAACACATTTTATAATACACCCCCTCAAGCTGAAGGAGAAGATTCCACATGAAGCTTGGACCGAAAATAAGTGAAGGATGCAGGAGGAAGAGGTTTGGTAAGAACATCAACAAGTTGATCTCGCGAGGAGATGAACCGAACCTCAATTTCCTTTTTAGCAACTCGATCACGAACGAAGTGATAATCGACTTCAACATGCTTAGTGCGAGCATGAAAGATAGGATTGACATACAAGTAGGTAGCACCCAAATTATCACACCAAAGGATAGTCATAGGATTATGAGAAAAATAAAGATTTGATAACAAAGCCCGAATCCATAAGATCTCAGTAATACCATCCGCAAGAGCCTTATATTCTGCTTTAGTTGAAGAGCGAGCCATTGTTTATAGTTTTCCAGACTTCCAAGAAATAGGTGAACGACCCAGATATACCAAATAGCCATCGGTGAATTTTTTGCCATTAGGACTACCAGTCCAATTAGCATCTGTAAAACCATGTAAGGAGAGAGATGAACCTTTAGTGATGTGCATACAATAAGATGCTGTACCTTGGGGATACCAGACAATTCTTTTGACAAGAGACTAATGACCATCTGTAGGCAGGTGCATAAACTGACAGACTTTATTTACAACATAACAAGACGAGTAAAAATGAGATACTGCAAAACACCAACAATCTGTCGGTAACAGGTAGGATCAGAGTATTGAGTATCTGAGGTCAACAATAGCTTAGACGAGGGTGAAGTAGACGTGTCAACAGCTTTACATGAAGACATACCAGCTCGCTGAATGATATTAAGAGTATATTTGCGTTGTGAGAGCATAAGTCCCATGGTAGTCTTGGTGACTTCAATCCCTAAGAAATAATACACAGAGCCTAAATCCTAGTTTTGAATTTTGAATTTTGAATTCAGTAAGGTAATCAAGTGGCATAACAGAGTTGAATAGTTCCTAGTTAGAAAAAGGTCATCCACATACACAAGTAAATAAGATCATGGCCAACAGAGTAAATAAGCAGAGAAGTATCAGCATTAGAGGCACGAAAACTAAGAGAACAAAGATAATCACCGAGTCTGGTATACCACGCCCAAGGAGCCTGTTTTAAATTATAAATAGACTTGTGAAGACGACTAACATGAGATGATAGAGTAGGATGAGAGAAACCAGGTGGTTGCTCCATATAGACCTCTTCTTGAAGAATTCCATTGAAGAAGGCATTGTGAACATCTAGTTGATGAATAAACCACCCGCGGGTTACAACAATAGTAAGTATTAACCGCACAGTTGCAAGCTTGACAACCGAACTGAAAGTCTCGAGGTAGTCCATTCCTTCTTGTTGAGTGAACCCTCTAGCAACAAGACGAACTTTATACATGTCAACACTACCATCTGCTCACCACTTGATTTTATAGACCCAACGACTACCAATAACATTTATAGAGGAGCAATAAGGAACTAGAGTCCACGTACCATTAGAGTGCAAAGCCCGAATTTCATCTTGCATAGTTTGTTACCATGCTGAATGCCGAGAAGCATCTTTGAACATGAGGGGTTCATGCTCAGGCGAAGCAGAACACACGGGAGTAGGGGATTGATACATGCTAAGATGTACATGTTTGATAATTTTGGAAAAAAAAGCAAAAAAAAAATAGTACTTTAATGTAAAATATATATATATATATATATGGGAAAAGCTACTTTGCCTATGCGTTTGTGTGTTTGGTATTGTGGTAACTTTTGTGGTTGTGGTTTAAAAAAATTATTTTATAAAAAGTACTTTTAGTTGAGGTTAGTTTGGTATATTTGTATATGTTTGGTTAAAACTGTGGTTGAAATTGAGGTTGAATAAAAAGTAGTTTAATGTGTTTGATTAAAAATACTTTTCAAATTGAGGTTATAAAATAACTAAAAAAGATATATATTAATATTGATGATTTTTAATTTAAATACTGTAGATTTAACTACAACTATTACATCATTAAATAAATAATACTTTATATCAAATATTTTTTTATTATTCCATTAACTTATCTATAATTTCATCGCGTATGAAATTTAGCCGATAAGAATTATAGTTTTCATGGTATTTTGAGCGTGCAATAAAATCAGGTAAAATATCATCAGAAACAAAATTAGAATTGCGATCAAGTTCTGCAAATGTTACGTCATCATGCGATGTCCTTCTAATTTATGTAGTGTTATTGAATAATATTAAACACTAGTTTTTTGAGTAAAACATAATTAGAATTTTTTTTACCGGGTCAGATGCGGTCCAATGAACAGTTGAGACATTGTTCATGTGAATAGTATCCAGGTGAATTAATTCACCTGGCATAGATGTGGCCGCGTGAGAAGCAGCTGAGAGCTGCTTTTGACGAACCGACGGTTTCAGCGGGCTCTAAATACACAATAATTTGAGTTTTAATATTATCAAATATATTATTTACATGATTTGTTTTAAAAGCTACTGCAATCGTGTAAACAAACTGTTTGTGTAGAGTAGGAGTTAATATTGACGTGATCAATTATTGAGTTAGTGATTTTCAAAAGTTTATCTTCTAAAAATTAACATGAAAAATAGGACATTTAATATCTTTATAATTTACTTCTCGCTAATCGCTAGCTCTTTCCTTAATACAATTATTAGTGCTTTCAATCTCCCTCTCTCTATATAACCTTACTCTTTGTATGTACTCTCTAATCTAAAAAAAAAATAATAATAATGTTCTAGTCCTAAGTTATTAATTAGAGAGACAAAAACACATATGCTATTTAACTGATATTAGTTTAAGCGGTTAAATGGGAATTGACTACAATTTCTTTGTTTAAGTGAAAAATGAAAATGGTGTCTCAATTCTCGTGTAATCCTATATTATTTTTTTTTATAAAAATCCCATAAAATTTTTTTTCACATGAGATTTCTACATTCTCAATATTTTTAATATATATATATTTTTAAATTTTATTTTTATAAAATATCATTATATTTTATCTCTTTAAAAATATATTTAAGTACCAGAGAGTCTCAAAATATACAAAAAAATCTTTTAAAAATATCAGCCATTAATCACCTTGACCTACCAGACACCAGGTACAAATTACAAGTCACCCATCTGATTAGATTATTAAAACTAAAAAATTAACTAATTATTTGATATATAAATTTTACTGCTAAGTTATTTAGATTTTTTGGGATATGATGAGAAGTTTATGTTAGAGAAAAATGAAAAAAAAGGCTAGTTATGAATTATATCAATGTAATATTTTTTTTATTTATTGAGAGAATTTAAATAACTTTGGATTAATTATATCGATCCAAAGTGTAACATATTTTTTATTCATTGAGAGAATTCAAAGAACTGTGGATTATAGAACGAGGACAGTCCTCTTTCAGTACATAATAATATAATAAATATTAGTTATTAGGATTTGAACCTGTTTTATTATAAAAATGCAATCCCTAAATAAGCTTAGTTCTATTTTTCAAAGGATAATATAAGAACATGACTTGATGTTTTCGTTTAGCAAACTTTGTGACTGTTGAAGTGGTGTCTCAATTTTTCAGATTGCAATACCGGGCCGGCAAGCTTTAAATTGGATGTAATATGTGTTATATATATATATATATATATATATATATATATATTGATTGAGGTAATTTAATTCTTCACTCGCCATGATGCCTGCCTGGTCTAATGTTGCGGCTTAGAAGGGGAGCACTGGTGAAAAATAATATTTTGGCCAACTTGATGCAGACACTTTTATATGTACTTATTAAATTAATAGGTGGAAGTATATTGTTGTTTTTATATTTTAAAAATGTTTTTAAAAAATATTATTTTTTTTACATTTTATATATTTTTTTGTTGTTGTTTTGAGATATTTTAATGTGTTAATATAAAATATAATTTTTTAAAAATAAAAAAAATTATTAACTGCTACACTTTTAGACATCTCTAGAAATTTCAGATATGCTTTCCAACTCAACTCACATATTACACACTAGTTTTTAGACAACAAGTTTTCTTACTTGATGGGATGAGGGTGGCACGCCCTGCTTTCAATCTCACCAACCATGGCAGAAAGAATTCATGGTAGTTCGATCAACCAGACTGTGCCTTGTTGAGATTGGCCCTACGAATAACGTTAGGTACGAAATAGATAGTGACTTCTAGGGGGCTTTCCTTAATTTGCATTCTTTGTTAATTTCCCATAAAAAGTACTTTCTAAACAGCCAAATAAGTTAACCACTTTGTAAGATCATACATATCAATCGACAAATTAGTCACAAGACGACGACGACGACGCCGCTTCTGGTTTATTTCAAATTTTAGTTTTTAGGTACGGGATTAATTACGGATGCCAATCGGAATTCAGAAACAACCTGTTCTATCTAGCCAAGTGCCTCTTTTGGGTCAAATTAAAAATGAGTGATGAACACTGCTTGTTAAAACAAGTTGACTGGGTTATCACACCAATATCGACATCGATGTTTATGTTGATGTTGACATTTTGTATTGGACAAGCAGATTAAAGTTGATGAAACACGTTATGGTTCTCTCCTTCTGTTGGATTTAAGTAGTCTTGAGGTTGCCCAACTCCCCCTTTGACTCGTTTAGAGGGGTTAGATGGCCGCCACCCTCACAAAACTTACATGGCACGAACTGCGCATGGATAGATCGATTTCATGTCTCAAATATTTTTTCTGCGGAAAAATGCGTTCAAGCTTGCATGAAGAAGCTGTGCAATTAACTATAATTGATTAATTAATCTTTATGCATGTACATGTGAGCACGTAAAGACACGCACAACATTCTTGTTGTGAAGTTGATCATAGTTCAAAAGGGTAGTTGAACTGATGTTTATAATAAGTTATAAAGAGAGGATATATAGTGGTGATAATCTAGCTAGAGAGCTGCTTCGTGCCGTGTTTCTGCTCCTGTCCTAGGCTTGTTAGGGCAAACATGGCTTCATTAGCGTTGTTGCTGAAAGCTCTAGTGAGATGCCAGTACCAGGATGATGTTTTTCCAGAGGAAATGAAAGAATCAAACGGCAAGACCGGCCACAGCAGGAGAGAACAAGGGACTGAAACCAGGTTTGGCACTGGTCAGCATAACCGTGAGAGTGAAGACGATGAGAGCGTCCACAGCTGGAAGATCTCTGAATCTTGCATTTGGACTTGATTTGGAGCATTGATAAGTTGTCTTTCCCTAGATTCCAATATTTCAAATGTATAGATATGCAATCGCACATCAAATAGTTTTTTTCTTTGGGTTATACAAGTGAAATAATTAAATACATACCATCTATACATGCATGCTACTTACATTTTACTATACATCTATATCACAATTACAAATCATATTGTTTTCTACATACCATCAAGGACGTATTTGTTTGTTAAATCTTTTTAATTAAGAATAAATCATATTGTTTTCTAATTTCCCCTCGCTGCTCCTCGGAACAACAATACAAGGTAACTTTCATTAACATACATGAATGAAAGTGCTTAAAACACACACCAATTCAATCAAGATCTTAACTATCCACTTGAATTTATTATGTTAAAAGGAAAGGCAGAGAGATTTAATTTTCATCTTGATTGGCCTTCGCGAAGAGCAGCACCATCGAACATTACTACAGCACTTTTAAGGACATTATATATTGGCCCTTGGATGCATGAGTGACTTAAAGGCAGGAGAACTCAAATTTTAAGGGCTAATGAGCCAGGTATCCCCTTCGACATAGTAAGTTCCGATAAAAGGTCGAGCCTCTTCATCTGTCAAAACACGAGCCCATACCACGCGTCCGGTCAGGTTGGCTCCAGGTCCAGTACACTTGTATTCTCCATAATACACTCTCCTGCCAAACATTATCGGAACAACAAAGTACTCTATAATTAATATTTGATTTTCTTGATTTAAATCTTACATGCAAGTGAATATAATAGGAGAATATACAGGAATATCATCTAATAATTTAGATTTCTAGGTTGAATATTTCTTTTTTTTTATTACCAAAAAGTGATAATTATAAAACTAATAAATTTGTACAGATGATTGATTATATTAACTTACGAATCGCGTCGCTGGTCACCCCAGTCGTTCCAGCCTTGAGGAAGAATTATTTTGTCCATGAAAGTGTAAGAGAAAATAACTCTGGAATAATCACCCCAAGCTCTGCCGAGGTAAATCAAACCACTCCCGGTTATTGTAGAATCCTTGAAGGAAAACCCACTTGCCAAAGACGAATTGCTGCGCTTTTGAGCAGTCAGGGATGCCACTTTCTTGGCAATGGAATTCAAATGGCAATTCTGCACATAATATTTTACGTGCCTAATTAGCTGTTAGGAGGGCACAAATCAGAACTACTAGCTTAGCAGATAAAAATCAAAGAAATGGAAAGAATCAAGGGAAGACAGTCCTATAACAATCCCCACTGTACATCTTCAGATTCCATGGGCCTCCAATGGACCCTTAATAATAAGTTTATTAGTCAGAAGCAGGCAATTATATACCCTTCAACAAATATTCTTGACACTCGCGAGCCGGACCGTAATAAGAACTAACAATAGGGACGTAGACTAACCTCGTAAAAGGACCTGCCAGAGCCGAAAATAAAATCAACCGAGCCTTGAATGAAGCAATTATTGAAATAGTGAAGACCCTTGTGGTCATATAGAGTGTCTTGATCTCCATAAAAGCTACAGTTATAAAATGCCGCCTTGGTCCCTGATATACGAAGTGCTACGGCTTGCCCTTGCTTGGTTCCAATCACATGTGGAGCTGTGTTCTGCATCAATTCACAGAGATTTCTTTTGTATTAATTAATTGCAATTCAGTTCCATAATTTAACTCTGTTGCTTCTTGTTCGGTCTTCCTACGAAACCTGGACGTATATACACTCCTCTGAGTGTGAGCTCATCATGATGTAAAACAGGGAATTTATCAAGGACAATGGACAATATCATCATCAAAGGATTTGCAATTTAATTTATAATTGCTCCTGGTTTTATTCGAGCCCAGTTTTGCAGTCCCGTGAATAGACACTAGTTTGTGTCGGGAATTTTGGAGTTTTCGAGCAACAATGGAATCTTTGTGACGACCAACATTGTCATTTCATACGTGTGAGGCGCTAGCTAGGCTGCTGAATTGCCGAGCAGATCCAGTTTTATAGAAGGCATGAGTTGCCTTAACAAAAAAAAAAAAAAAAACCTATACCTCTACTTTATATTCTTAATATTTCATCCAAATGTCGAGGGAAAAAACGAGAGAGAATATTAAGAAACAAAGTCATTATCCACACAATTATAGGAAACTTGCCAAAAAAGGCGCTTAAAACCTGGTCTTTAATCAAGCCCTGTTTTGATCATGACTTTTAGCTCTTACCTCAAATTTCATGCTGATGGCAACAAAATAATTTGCATCTACGGCAACAGTTGCACTTTGATATGTTCTCAATGGCTTCCCATCTTTTCCTGAAACCGAGGCAGTGTCATTGCCAGTAATAGTTGGTGGCTCACTCGAGTCGCCTAGAAATGTAACAAAGGGCAACGTTCTAGGGATAAAAATCTTTTCCCTGGAATAATCCTCACATCAAGTTAATATCTTCATGAGTAGAGACAATTAATCCTGTATTAATGTGATGTGCAGCTTTGACATTTAGTGGATTGAAAACGTACCTATACACACCAGGTTTGATTGCAATTATAACCCTTCTGGTGTTGTATGGTGGAATGCTATTGATAGCTTCTGTTATGGTCTTAAAATCTCCAGTCCCATCTTGGCTTACAGTCACCCTGACACTGTTCATCTCAGCTTGCCTTAGCTTGCCGTCGAGAACTAATTTTCCATCAGCGCCTGGGGTCTGAACGGTAGATTTTGCCATCAACATGGCCCTCTTTCGGTGATTATTAACATTCCATGACACCCACCTGCTGTAGTCTCTTTCTGTGTCTAATAAACTCCACGAAGATGACTTTAAACATAAGACAGATAATAAAAGAAACAAGAGAGTATTTAGATAAAAATGGGATTTTGACGCCATAAGATTGCTCGCAGCACTGCATGATGTCTTGCCATGGTATGCGAATATAAAATGCCAATGAGTAGAGGGTTTGAAATCGACATTGTCCAGCACTGTATTTACAACATTATCCCGTTTGCGCGTGGTCTCCACAGATATCCATTATGATCGAGCTTTGAGGCTGGATATCACAAATTTTAGATATAAAATTAGCAAAGCAAAAGGAATGAGATATCATGCATGATAAAAGATGCAGAAAACATACAGTAACACAGGATTGAAAATTACACGGAATTCTTGTAAAAAACTTAATGCCATACTGATGCTATCCGAGCAACAAAAAAAAAAACAGTTAGATTAGGATTCTTATATAAAATGCGCAACTGTTTAGTTTCACGGCAACAATTATAATTTCAATTCTAATCGTTGGATCGGGTTAAAAGTTTATTTGGAGTCTCCTGATATGTTTTCCTATCTTGAGTCAAAATTTCAGGTCAATCAAAGTTCAAGAAGACATCACAATATTAGTCAACAAAGACTGTATGAATTTTGTTATTTATTTCATTTTGACTTGTGGACTTTCTATTTGGTTAGGATTCTTTTTCTTGAAGGATGTGACAACTGATTTTAAAATTTTTCTAGTCTTGCAAGGATATTTAATGGGCAACAATATAGTTTTCATGTGTGGTATGGACTCCATATTAATATGGAATCCTTATGGTGTATGAAAACAATTATTTTATCATTATTATAGTAGCAATCTATCATTAAATAAGTTTTCAAGTCAGCTAAGAATATTTTACAAACAAGAAAACTAAAGAGGAGACAACTTCAAATTTGATTCTCCTAGCTTATATAAGACTTCTAAAGGGCAAAAAAACCTGATCCTATCATATTTATGACATTAAATTTGGTTTTATTATTGTTATTATTATTTTCTTCTTAGTTTAGGGTTTATTTATATTATTTGGGTTTAATTGTAAGTGAGCATCATATAAGTCCACATAAGAGGTCTATTAGGGTTTGTTTCAGTCTAAAGTTAGTATAAATAAAGACATAACCAAACATATAAGGTTAGACAATTCAGATTAATAAAACTTCTTATTTGCCACACTTGTTGTGTACTGGTGGGATAATCTCCCTTTCTTGGTTCTCTAAAGAACTAAACGACTTATCGAAGAACAACTGACTTCGTGGTGTCATCTTTATACTTCTCATTCGCGAATTAATATTCGTTGGGTGGGGATTTTCATTTCCAATAGTGCTGGTGTCTAGGTACAAGTTATTTTTGTGTCACACTCTTATAAAACCTAATTTACTTGGCTTTTCGGGAATTGGTGTCTTTGAGTGTGGGTTGCTTGACTGCGTGTTCAAGAGGTTTACATCATTATGATGAAAGATGCAGAAAACATATAATAGCACATGATTGAAAATTATATGGAATTCTTGTAAAAAACTTAAATCCATACTGTTTTTATATGATGAAGTCCTAAAAATCAAAATAGTTTAGGAATAGGGTTTTTAGATTGGATAATCAGTTAATCAATTGATTCTAACAATCTCATTTATTCTCTCTAGCTAAGATGATTGATAACTTGTATTTGGCACTTTGTAAGCCAATGTGGCTTGTAGCTGGTACTTGCAAAAGATCTCCTTTAGTGGAGGTGGGACTCTCCGATACTTAAATAAGTATCTTTTAAGAGAGAGAAAATACAATAATATTCTAGAGAGAGATAACCTGAAAATATATATGCAATAGAAAATGAAAATTGTGAACCTTTGTTCTTAAAGTCTCATGGTGTATATATAGCTAATAAGTTTTGTCTTTTTATGAAGAGGAGGGTCTGGAGTGTAATTTTACTCTAATAGCATTTAATGAGAGATAAATATTCCTTACATCTACATTAATGTTTGATGGGAATATGATGTGTCCTTAGAGGACTTTTATACACCTAAAAAGTGTAGGAAAATTAGGGTCCAAGAAGTCAAATGTAACTAAATTCATGGAGACTGAGTTCTTCTTCTAAGTTAGACCCAAGAGAGGATGGTCATTTCCTTGGGCGTGCTCTAGAGAGGATGCTCACGAGAGGATGTTCATTCCTTTGGGTATGTCAAGGGAGGATGGTCATTCTCTTAGACTTGTTCAAGGGAGGATGCACATTCCTTTGAACCTGGCTAACTACCAAGTCCACAGGCTTTGGATCTGACATGTTTGCCAGACCCACATTCCCTTGGGTATGTCAAGGGAGGATGGCCATTCTCTTAGACTTGTCCAAGGGAGGATGCACATTCTCTTGAAACCTGGCTAACTACCAAGTTCACAGGCTTTGGATCTGACATGTTTGCTAGACCCACACCTTGGACCTAGCGAATAACCAAGTTCAAGTACCTTGATTCTGACATGTTTGTCACACCCACACTATCTTAAACTTGACTGACTGCCAAGTCCAAGTACATTGGGTTTGACATGTTTGTCATATCCATGTTACCTTGGACTTGAAGGACTGCCAAGTCCATATGTTTTGGGTCTGGCATGTTGACCCATGTTACCTTGGACTTGACTAAATGCCAAGTTTAAATACCTTGGGTTTAACATGTTCTCCAGAGCCACATTACCTCATTCCATTAGATGTGCCAAGAAAAGATGATCATTCTCTTAGGCGTGCCTTGGGCCTGGCACACTACCTATCACAATCGTGTTTGGGTTTGGCTAGCGTCAGACCCAACATGCCCAGGGCTTAGCACACTGCCAAGTCCAATCGCGACTGAGTCTGGCTAGTGCTAGACCCAATGTTCTCAAGGATTGGCACACTACCAAGCCCAATCATGTCTTGATCTAGCTAGCATCATACCCAACGTGCCTTCACTAGAACGTGCTTGTTTTCCTGAAAAAATATACTCATAAATCTTTCTTAATCTAGTGTTTTTTTGGGTGAAGATATACCAATAAAAACTTGATAATGTGTGTGTTTATATATATATATATATATATATATATATATATATATATATATATATACAGCACTCCCTATAATGTTGCAATAATATCGTAGTAGATAAATGTAATTAACTGCGAGAATCAAACAGGTTTGAATCTTCTTCTTCAGTATAAAATATCGATATTCGGGTCATAATTTGGAGTATTTAGGTCGTCATCATGTGTGCATTGAAAACACATCTTTGCTTTTTGTGGATTTGTGGTCTGAAAAGTGAAAACACCATATTCCTTGAACCATTGGTGATCAATTGCATTCAAATGACTTAATTGGCCTTCAATTATGATTACATTAATTTTGGGCTCCCATGAAGATACATATTTGATGTCAAAAGTCC
>Ga0325411_1000507_pt1 | contig 41052 bp, 15 predicted proteins | sample PopdelMetagenome_13_FD_206181 | JGI IMG/M metagenome (GOLD analysis project Ga0325411, IMG submission 206181) | Populus deltoides microbial communities from Bellville, Georgia, United States - Xylem-PdIQD-R4 | ecosystem: Host-associated > Plants > Phyllosphere > Stem > Wood/Secondary xylem...
ACTGAAGAATACGGGCAAGGAAGAAAGACATACAACAGCGGTGTTTGTGTTAAGGGATCCACTAGTAGTGAGTTAGAAGTTGACTACTATGGTAGATTAGAAGAGGTCGTCGAACTGCAATATCATAGCGAGCAGAATAGAGTGTATTTATTCAAATGCTATTGGTATGACACGACTGACAGAGGAATCAGAATTGATCCGCACTATGGTCTGGTCAAAATCAACTCAAAAGCTAGACTTCACAACATAAACGATGTCTTTGTTTTTGCAAAGCAATGTCAACAAGTTTATTACACATACACCTATTCATTTAGAAAGGATCGATCAAGAGTGGATTGGTTGTCTGTTTTAAAAACGAAACCCCGGGGTTGTGTCGAGGTTGTTCAGGATGAGAACGAAGACACAAGTGTGCGAGATGAAGTCTTTCAAGTTAGTGAGTTGGTTGAACCATATCGAGTTGCTCCTTCGATTGAATTGGAAGAAAATTCAAATTTTCGTGTTTTCGATGATAGTCTTGTTGATGTTGACGCAGAGGAGTTGAATGTTGTTTTGAGCTCTAGCGAACAAGCAAATATCGATGAAGAAGATGATATCCATATTGAAGATTGCGATGAAGGTGATGACAATTCAATTGATGACAAAGAAGAAGAAAATTATGACTAACAATCAAAATGAAGCCCTGTGTAAAACCCTTTTTTTCATGTAATTTAGATTATAGAGATGATATATTTTGTAACATGAAATATTTATTACTTGAAATAATTACTTGAAATGTCACAATCACGAAATAATTACTTGAAATAATTATAAATCATGGATGATATATTTTGTAACATTAAATAATTACTTGAAATGCCACAATCACTGACGTCCATACCGACGGAATAAGTCCGTCGCCATTTCACAGAGAGTTTGAAAATAATTACTTGAAATGCCACAATCAACGACGCCCATATCGACGGATTAAGTCCATCGGCATTTCACAGAGAGTTCGAAAATAATTACTTGACATGCCACAATCACCAACGCCCATACCAATGGATATAAGTTCATCGTTAAATTGTCGGCGGGTCAATTTTACTGACAAAATTACCGACGAACTGCATGAATTCCAAAGGGTTGTGCATTAAATGCATCTCTGACCGCGTCATCTTGCCGACAGAATTACCGACGGACCACAGAAAATATGGAGGGTCATTAAAAATTTTGGTGCGAAATTCAACAATTACCGACGGATTTTTGACACTTCACCGATGGAATAAATTAAAATAATAATTAATTTTATATCCGTCGGTGAATCCATCGGTAAAACTGCCATATAAGTTCTAGCGACCGCCCCTTCAGTACGTTTTTTCTTCTCCTCAGTTTTTCACCTTAAATTTTGATTCTTTTCCTCTCCATTCTTCAAAGCTTTCACCTGCAATCTCTAGCAAGTTTTCTTGTGAATCTTCATCAGTTTAAAAGGTATCTGTTTCTTCTATTTTATTTTACTTTAAGAGTTTTTTTTTCTTCTATTTTTTTGTTATGTTTTTTTGTTTTGGTGTATTTTTTGTAATGTAGATAAAGTATTAAATTCAACACATTATTAAAGTAAGCATATTTCATTCCTAAAGTCTATAGTTTTTTTTTTGAATTTTTTGAATATGTTTTATTATTGTATTGGCATAATTATTATTAGTTACTTTGTTGAATATTTATTGTTAATGTTGAATTTACCTTAGAATTAGTAATTGAATATGTTGGAATAATTATTAATTTTACTCTATTATTGCATGATTTGTGTTTAATTTTTTCCATTTATTTTGATTGTTAGTCTAGAGTTTTTTTTTTGAATTTATTATTTTGTTGTATTGACATAATTATTGAATTGTAATTGTTAATGTTGAATTTACCTTAGTATTAGTAATTGAATATTTTGGAATAATTGTTAATTTTACTCTATTATTGCATGATTTATGTTTAATTTTTTTTCATTAATTTTAATTGTTAGTCTAGAGTTTTTTTTTATTGAATATATTTTATTGTTGTATTGGCATAATTATTGAATAATTTGTTGAATTGTAATTCTTAATGTTTAATTTAGCTTAGGATTAGTAATTGAATATGTTGGAATACTATGTATAGATTGAGTCAATTGGTTGTGGCTATTGTTAATATGTGCAGGTTTGTGGATTTGGGTAATATCCAGTATAAGGGAGGTGCTGTCGAATTTTTTTTTAACATTTGAATTTAATTATATAATTATTTGTATAAAATTATGTAGATGCGTAGAACGAAAACCAGAGATGGTCGCTCACTTATGGTCGCAGCTAGTTCGTTTAGCAGCGAGGATGATATTTCCTTAGGTGCCTCTCAAGAAGAGGCACCTACACCACCTGCGCCGTTAACCGATGCTGCCTCTTCCAGCGGTACTTCATAGCGCAGAGGCGGCGTGCCTTTGCAACGAAATCAATTTACCCGCAAGTACGAGACACAATGGAAAGACGACCTTTTAAGGTTTTAGTTTTTTTTTTAAATTACAACATAATTTATGAAGTAATCACTATTGAATTTATTTCATTTATTTTCAGGTTCACAAACATTGAAGCCGCTCGAGTAATATCATCGGCGTTTAAATCGTCGATGAGGATTCCATTGTTTCAATGGAGTCAGATATCCAAGCATCCTGAATGGATGCCTCAAATCAATGCATGGTTTGACAGGTTTGAGGTTGGTGTTAATTTATAATTTTCAGCTTATTATTATAATTGTAAATAAATTATTATTTTTATTTAAAATTAATTATTTATACACAAAACAAATTCTGGTAGGACAGTGAGCACAACACTGTTGCGAGGAGGGTGTGGGAAAATCACGCGGCAACTAGGTAATATCAAAAACAATACAAGATTTTTTTAAGACAAAAATTTATATTTCGAAATGTAATTTTTGGTTGCGTGAAGTAGGTTGCGTGATTTTTAGTATAAAACACAAAAAAGGGCAAAACAAACTGCAAGAGATAGGAGTTTCCAAGGCTGGAACGATGTTGCGGTTTGGAGGGATTTCAAATCGATATACATCCCAGAAGATATATGGTTGTACTATATTGAGCACGTGATGTCTGAGAGGTTCACATGACGCTTACAGTCCGGTGCTGGCAACCAGAATCGGCCAATTCATGGCTAGGTGACAACGCACACTGGCGGCTCCGTTCCGTTTGCTACACATGCGAAGCGAATGGTAAGATTAATTTAAATAAAATATATCGTTAAATTAAGTTGTTGTTAATAAATATTTTTTCATTATAGGCTACGTCTCTTGGACGTGAGCCGAGCCTGATGGAGATGTTTGTGGAGACGCACGTGCGGAGTCAAGACTGCCAAAAGGAGGCGCAACAGTTCATTGATAACCGTGCTCAACATTTCGTGGAATGTTTGTTCAACCATTTTATTTTGTAAGTTATTATGTTTATTGAATTGAATATGATGATTACTTTTTTATTTTTATTTTCAGGAGACTTATAATAATCGGTTGAGGGAGAGATACGGGGACGATATTTTGACCCATCAGGAATTCGATCCGGATTTGTGGATGGAGGTTGGATCGTCAGGTGGACCCGATAAAAATCGAGTTTGCAGGCTCTCCAACACTACGGCTGACAACTTGCAGTCGACCCGTAGTGTTTCAACCGTTGGGAGCTCCCAATCAATATCGAGCTCCCAATCTAAGGAGTTCGTGGCCTTGCAGCAACCCACGGCTCAACTCATCAAAAAATATGACCACCTATCAGCGAAGTACGCACAACTCAAAGCGTCTCATACACAACAAAGAGCGGAGTTTGAACAACAAAAAGCGGCTTAAGAACAGCTTCGTGAAATGGTCATGAACATGGCAACACAGAGTGGAACATGTGCGCCTAATCATTTTTGGCCGTGTAACCACCAGCCTCCTCCTTCAGGATATCCTCCTCCTCCTCCAGCTCCACCTTCATATTAATTTGTAATAAACATTATTTACCTTTAAAACTTCATTTAATATTTTTTTTGAAACACATTCAGTTTGTAATGAATATTATTTAACTTTGATTTTTTGTTTTTGCTGTTTAATATAAATTTTATTTGCATAATTGATTTTTATTACCATTAATTTATATAATTTTATATTATATATTCTAAATAATTTTTAAAAAAAAAATTTAGAAAAAACTATTACCAAGGGTTTTATCGACGGAATGAATTCGTCGACATCTGATAGTAGCATTCACTTACGCATTTACAGACGGATATATTCGGTCGGTATTTCAAACACTCACCGACAGCTTTACCGACAGATTTAATCCGTCGGCATTTGACAGTAGCTGCCACACTTACCGATGAGTTTATAGACGGATATATTCAGTCGGTATTTCAAACACTCACCGAGAAATGTTCCGACGGTATGTAGCCGTCGGTAAATCACGATATCACCGACGGAATAAAAATCCGTCGGTATATTTCAAGCAGGAAACTTTTTTTTTGGCGCGCAAATTTCATCTGTAAAACCATCAGCAAATTATTTTTTTTGTTTGTCCAACCGATATAGTGATGGAATGGGGAATTACCGACAAAGGGAAAGCCGATGGATGTAATCCGTTGGTGAATATGTCGGTAAATAAATCACCGACGAACTTCTAATCACACACCGACGGAATATTTCCGTCGGTAAAAATGTGAAATCTTGTAGTGTGTAATCAAATACACTTCACATAAACAATACTTCAACTGAAAAAGTAATCAAAGAATTAAAACAACATAAATGTAAATGAAATAAATACTTACATTCATAGAACTCTGATTACATCCATGAATAAAAACTCCTAGATAATGAAATATCTTTTTGGTATTTTTGGTTTATGGAATTGAAATTGCAAACCTACAGATTACAAAGGAAATTGCAAGTCTACTTGACTATCACCTATAGAGTTATAGCCCACTGTTCTGTTGCCTACAAAGTTATTGCCTATATAATTACCGTCTATAAGCTATTGCCTATTGACTTCAGGTTTGAAAAGTCATGAGAACTTGATAAACTGCTATGCAATAATTTGAGTTTTTTGTTGAGTTATTTGTGTTCCTTAATCTTCATTGCCATTTGTCTTATATAATTGAGTGATATCAACTACGAGTAACTTTTCATTTTCTATATGTCAACTGCTAATAACTTCCATCTTTCAAAGTTCTTTCCATAATCTCACAATCACATGAGTTACTGTTGCTTTTTAATTTACGTGACTTACACATTCTACTTATATACATGTTTTTTCTTTTATATACTCTTGTTTTCTAATTTTCTCTTGATTATTCAATTATAAGATAATTATCTTTTAACCTTATCTATGTCCTATAAAATTTATGGTATAACACTTATCTCCCCTAGAAATTGCCTTTTAATAACTTCAAATTAATAGGTAACTTTAATTAATAAGTATATTGAGATTCAAATTTTTAATTTTTAAGTCATATCAATTTCATCATTTATTTATGTTTATTATGCATGAATTACAAGACATTTTTTTTCCTGAAAGGAATTTGTATTTGAATATTAAGTATGACTAACTCCTTTTCTTTTATTTCACATTCATTATCTTATCTTTACTACCATGGACATTGTCCTTACTCTTTTGTCTCATTGTATGGATTCTTTGTATGCATCCATATGCTTCAATTGTTGTACTTTAGCTACTTGTTCTTGTATCTCTCTCTCTTTCGTTTCTATTTTTTATTCTCTCAATACTTGTTCTTCTATCCAATGTTCCAATAATCTCTAGATAGTAACCTGGACTACAACTTTTCCAGAATTATTACATATTGTTGTTTCACTCAATGAAGGAGATCTTTCTCTTCCTTCCATGCTCTCCAGTTAATAAAGGCCTTGTCAGGATTTTACAAATCTCATCCTTTATTTCTTCAATTTCCCCTGATGATGATAGTTGTGCAATTCTAATTGTACTCTATTTTCTCATATAAAATTGTGCTTCCAAGTGGTTTGCTTATGTTACAAATGGTTTGTTGTTTGTATGCATAACTTCAAACTTACTCTCATTCCAAACTAACAACATTTGATGCAGAGTTGATGGAATACAGTCGTTCACGCGAATCCAGTCATTTTCAAGTAAAACATTATAGTTTGGGACCGTATCTACAATAAAGAACATTGTTTGAGCAGTTAAGGAATCCAGTTTTAAACTGACTTCTATCATTCTTTTAGCTTGTAGAACTTTTCCAGAGAACCCACTTATCGCTACTCTAGTTGGTGTCAAATCTTCTACTGTTTTCTCAATTACCTCTAACATATTTCGAGGCAGTATATTCACAGCAGTGCCATTATCAATCAATTCTTTTCCTGTTTCCTCTCCTTTAATTTTAGCGCTTAAGTATAACGGTTTCATATGCACAAGCTTGTTAACATTTGGTTTCTCGAACAAAACTTTCACAACTTCTTCAAACTCAACTACACCTTTTCCTTTCACTCTGAAGTCTCTAGCTATCCCTTGCTAGTACACCTTCTGGCTAGCTTCCTCTATTATCACTTCATGGGGTGTTACAAAGCTATAAACAACATCTCCTTCCAATTTTGTAACTTCAACATTCTAATTGATAAACTTGCCTAGGGATGAGAGTCACCATGTTGTATTATGTCATGTTATGTGCGAAGAAATCATCTCCATCATTAAAAAACAAAGCATCAAACATATTGTCTTCCTTATTTTTGTGATTAGCTAGGTACCTTTTATTAGTTCTTTTTAGTTTCTTATGTTGCTTTGTTGTTTTTTCATTTGAATTTGTATCTCCACTCATTTGAATGATTAAGTTATCATTGGTCTCATTAATGAAAAACTCTAGAACATTCTCCTTGGCATCTAATGGTTTTCTTTTCTTCATATAGTTACGAAGTACATTCGTTTTTCTTCTCTACATAGTCCTTGCTACATCTTTTAGTCATTTTTTCTCTTGAATTTTATCAACCCATTTATGTTCTTTGGATTCGACTTTCGTTCAACATTCTTTTGAACTTGATGGTAAGTCTCTCCTGTATCTAATGGTTTTTTTTCTTCATATAATTATGAAGTACATTTGTTTTTCTTCTCTACAAAGTCTTTGCTACATCTTTTAGTCATTTTTTCTCTTGAATTTTATCAACCCGTTTATGTTCTTTGGATTCGACCTTAGTTCAACATTCTTTTGAACTTCATGGTAAGTCTCTCCTTAAGGACTTCTTTTTTGGATAATTTCCTTCTTGTCTCAACACCTCCTTTGACTTTTTTCGATTCTCATTGGCTCTCATTGGAGGATGAAAATGAACCAGTCAAAATTGTTCTTCTAAACTATACCTTAAAAAGAAAGTTATGCCTCATTGTAAGTCTCTTTTAGTATCTATACCCCAAGATGTCAATTCTTCCTTCATGGGTGAACTATAATCATTATACATGGTTTTTGCAATGAGTTGCATGTTTCTGAATAGCATCTCTACCTCTAGTAACTATATGACCATATTCCTTATTGGGGTTTTTTCTAGATAAGTCATCTCATCCACGCTCAACTTTTGCGTTGATGTTGTTTGTTTTCCTTACATCACTCTAGACCTTAGGCGCTCACTCAAATTTGTCAATTCTAGAATCTACATTTGTTTGTCATTGAGGCTTATTATTCCTTTTACTACTCTGCCTCTCACAAATCTCCTAAAATTTGCACATTTTGTCAGTAGTATGACTTGCAATCATATGCCATCTATATAATCCTTTAGTATTTTATGACTTGTATGTTGCCGCAAATCTAAGTATTTAATCTACTATTCGGGCATCAAACAACTCATTTACTACAACAGTCACAAAGGTGACACTCTAGGATACTAAAATGTTATTAGTAATGATCATCATATTAACTGACAATGTATTAACTAAAGGAAAAAGGGTCCTCATCGATTCTCATTTTGTTTTGTTAGGAAACTTAACATGCTTTGATTCTATCAAATCTTGAATTATATGTATGAATATTACACCATTTTTATGGAATGACCAATCACTCCATGCCATTTACAATCATTCTTCCTTTTTAATTCTTCATCTGTCACCTGTTTATGTTTTCTTTTAAATTTAATTCTTTTATTTACTAATAACTAGTGAAAAATAATAGCAACTTGATTTATATCAAATAAATAATGTCTTTCTTCATTTGACTTAGAGATCTTAAAGCTTGACCATTTTTTTATTAATGTATTGCAAACTATTGGTTCACCATTTACGAACTCTACAACATCTATGTCTATTCTTTCTTTATAATAGGTTTCATAAATTGGGATATTTTTTTTTTCTACTTCCTTTCTCAATAGACATTTATACCTAAAAGCTCATACCCTTAACTTAACTCATATATACCCTTAAACTCCATTCCTTTAAATTTCTTTCTTAACTCTCATTCTAGATCTTGATGTGTAATTGTTACAAATTCCTTTTAAGGAATCCTAGACCAACACTTTCTAGCCTCCGTAAATCTATCTAAATACTACTTCTTAGTCTCTTTAGGGTATTGTTTTAATTTTACTAAATCTGCCACCACAAACTCTTGTTTTGTCCTAAAAAAGTGTGTCTAGAATATAATTTACATGTCGTTCTAGTTCTAGATAGAATTTGGTAGAAAATTTATATACCAAGTGAATGCACTTCCCGTTAATAAATTTGAAAACAATCTAAACTTTAAAAATTCAAAATCAACAGCTTCTCTACCTTAGCAAATGAGCCAAGCTATATGTTCCAGAGTAGATATTGACCTTTGACCATTGAATAATGTAAAGTCTGGGAATCTAAAATTTATGGGATAAGGGTACATTCTATATATATAGTCTAGATAAGGTCTTTTATAAGTTGGTTTATGAATTTGTTGAACTCTAAGACCATAAGCCTGTTTGACTATCCCTAAAATATATCTTGGACCAATCCTATCTAGTGGAGTAAACTCTGAATCATCTAGTATCATTTTTTATCTTGGTTTCTTCATGAAATATTCTTATAATTTATAATCCTTTTTTTTTTGAATTACTTCCAGCTTCTTCTATGACTATAGGTTTCACTAAATTTATTTTAGGTTCTCGTTAAGGGTTACTTTTTAAGTTGATCTGTTTTGGCCAAATTGGTTCTTTACCAATTGGTTTTGGATTTGGTTATTTTAACCTCTTTCACATCTAAATGGTTTTTGACTTCCACTACCACCTGTTTAGAAATATTATTAATTGTTTTTATTATCACATGATTAAAGTCCGATATTATCTCATTATTTCCATTCTTTATTTTGGTGCCTAACTTAAAATTAACATCTTTAAATGTTTTAACAACTTCTTGGCAAGAAACTTTATTAAAATTATATAGTTTTTCAAAACTTCTTTCTAAATTCCTTTCAAGCCTTTCAAAGCTTTCTGCTAAATTCCTTTTACAAGTCTACCTTTCTCTAACACTAGACTCTATCACAATATAGCTTGACCTATTATTCATCAATGAAATCCCATTGTAGCAATCATTATTAATTTTTAACCTGTTTCAATTTTCTGGGTAGAGAAATCTAAATAACTAGGGCCATGACAACAAGCTATTTTTTTCTATTAGGACAAATCAACTATTTACATTCGATTGGGTGTAATTTTGGAGTGCATAAATATAGGAATTAAATTTTTCTAACAAAATGTACAAAGGGTGAGGGAAAGGCATGACTAGAATATGGGTGTCAAAGAAAATGTGGGATTTCATATTCATTGGAAAGACAAAACATACAAACAAATATCGATTTAATAGCTTTCCCTAAAATAAGATTTTGATTATATGCATTAATCAGATACCATGTTTGGCCAGGCAAACAAATACTGGTTCTATGTACTCAGGGGCCATGGGTAAGCTATCACTCTTTAGCTTGCTGTTAGTTGATTAGTGTTTGGGAAAGGTAGATATCTATGTTCGGCTCAGCTCGGCAGCCTGACTCCTGACCTCATGCAGTGTAGTTTACGACCATTTCTTAGGCTTTTCTCTATTCTATACACACACTAGGCGGTATGGTGCCAGCAGTGGTACACAATGGAATGACTGCTGTTTAACCAAGTATTGGGAGAGGACAATACTCGGTTTTGACTTTTGAATCCGACTGTTGCTATCCTGAAGAAACAGTTATGATTATCTTTATGTTGAGGAAAAAAAATAAAATAATTAGAGGCTTCATTTACTTGTAGGTTTTTCTTTAAATGTTTGTTTGTGTCATGTCACGCTATTAAAATTGCCTTTTAAGCTACAACAGTGGAAGGTCTAAAAAATTGAATTGTAAGATGGAATCATAAAATCTTGTCCATGTATAATCCAATCCAATGCTAAAAAAGATGAGAGAGAGAGAGAGAGAGAGAGAGAGAGAGAGAGAGAGAGAGAGAGAGAGAGAGAGAGAGGAAACTCTAAAAATCGTTAAAACCAAATCATTCACAAACCTAAGCAAGAATAACAAATTGAAAATCTCTCTAGGATTGTGGAGGAACTCCTTCCAATCAAGGATTATAAGAACGGGACAACTCCTTATATTTCTTAGTATCATATATGCAATTTTGTCCATGAAATTTGCAATTTTTAAGGTATAAATTATAAAAACTCAGATGAGGAGCCTATCGAAAAGTTCGAGTATATTAGGAAAGCTTCTTTTCTACCTAAAATGCCTTTACACTTCATTTCCCATCCCAATCTCAGTACTATAGGAAAATGAAAACAAGCTCCTCCCAGTTTGACAAATGGATCAATGATATTGTAGGAATACTCGTACAATGATTGAAGTTCTGTCCAATCATATTTTGCCAAGTATTAAAAATAACCTTACAAAAATAATATGGGTACCTCTTCCCATGTGTATAAATAAAAGAAATTGTTATAATTAAATTGAGAGAAAGAAAAGGAGAGAGAAACTGAAGTAAAAATTTTATGTCAAATTGAGAATGTTTGTTTTTTTATTTTTATTGTTTATTCACTAATATATTTAATAGTTTTATTGATAGAATTTTCCGTCGGTATTTACTCTACCATTCTGTCAACGTGAATTTTACCGGCTGATTTACGAACAAAAATAGTCTATTGGTAAACTTCTCGTCGGTAATTTTATTTTTGTCGGTAAAAAAAACCAATGGTTTTACAAAAGGAAAATGCACTCTAAAAAAATTTTTACCCGCTGGAATATACCGACAGAATAATTCCGTCAGTGATTAGCAGTGGCATTTGGAGTAATTTTATTCCAACCCTCTGTAAAATACCGATAAAATAATTTCATCGGTGATCTAACAGTTGAAATGACATATGCAGTAAATTTTTTCCAACTCTATGGAATATACCGACGGACTTGGTCCATCGGTAACTCCATCCGTAATAATTAAAAAATATATTTTAAAACAAAAAAGAAAATAATTAAAAAAATAAAATTCTATAAAATTCAAGTAAGTAAAAATAAATTTTTTTAATATAAAAGCCAAATATTCATTACAAATTTATATGTTCAAATAAAATTAAACTAGAACAATGACGACGCTGGAGGAGAAGGAGGAAAAGGAGGAGGCTAGTCGTTCCTAGGACCATATAGCCAAAAAAGGGCACGCACGTACCACCCATCTGCGATCTCATATCCATGACCATTTGGCGGAGTTCTACATAATCTGTAGAGAGTCATTTGTATTTTTCAGTGAGATGGGTCGTATATTGTTGCAAGGTCGCGAACTTTTAAGACTGGGTGCTCGATATTGATTGCAAGCTCCTAATGGTTGAGACACTACGAGTCGTCCACAAGTTCTCGGTTGGAGTGTTGGAGAGTCCGTACACCCGATTTCTATTTGATCTACTAGATGATCCTGCCTCTATTCATAAATTCGGATCGAAATCTGGGAGGGTCGAAGGATCGTCCATGTATGTCTCCCTTAACTGGTTGTTATATGTCTCTTGGAAAAAAAAAATCATCAAATTCAATTCAAGAAAATAATAACTTACAAGAGAAAATGGTTGAACGAACATACCACAAAGTGTTGAGCGCAGTTGTTAATGAACTATTGCATCCCTTTTTGGTAGTCTTCACTCCGCACGTGCGTCTCCATAAAAAGCTTCATTGGGCTTGGTTCACATTCAAGAACCGTAGCCTGTAAGGAAAAAATGTTGCAAGCTAAACATATTTATAAATAACAACAAATTAATTAAAGATTGATGTGATTAAAATTAATCTTACCATTCGCTTCACATGTTAAATGAATAGAATAGAGCCGCTAGTGTGCGTGGTTACCGAGTCGTAAATTTGCTGACTCCAATTCCCCGCACCAGACTGTGAGCTTTATGTGAAACACTCGTATGTCACGAGCTGAATATAAAATTCGCCCATATATTCTCTGGGATGTATGGCGGCCTGGAATCCTTCCAAACCACCACATCATTCAAGATTGGTAGAATGTTTTCTCTAGCATATTTTTTAGATTTTTTTTGCGCCTCATACCAAAAATCACACAACCCACATGATACAAACGTATTCTATATGAGTTAATGACAAATGAAATTTTAATATATAAAAGTAAAAAAAACAATTATTGTATTGTTTTCGATGTTACCTTGTTGTAACGTGATTCTTCTAAACCCTCCTCGCAATATTATCATTTTCTCTATCCTACTCAAATTTAGCCTTGCATTAAAAATGTATAAAAAATATATCAATAATTTCATTAAAGTAATGGAATTAACATAAAAATAGTTAAAATTTTAAGTTAACACTAACATTAAATCTTGTAAACCATGTATTGACATGAGGTTTCCAATCAGGATGTTTGGAAACCTGACTCCATTGAAACAATAAAATTTTCATCGATGATTTAAACTCTGATGTTATTACTCGGGTGGCTTTAATGTTTGTGAACCTCAAAATCGATAAAATTAATGAAATATTAGTTCATAAATTGTTAAACACAAACCAACTCAAAGAAAAACAAACTTATATTAAAAGGTCGTCATTCCAATGCATCTCGTACTTGCATATGAATAGATTCCGTTCTGAAGGGACATCGCCTCTACGTTGTGGAACCACACTCGTAGAGGCAGCATTGTGAGTTGATGCAAGTGCCTCTTCTTGGTCGACACCTAATGACATGTTGTCATCATCGCTGCTAGAAGAACTAGTTGCGATTATTTGCCCACGACGTGCAGTTGATTTTTCCCTATGTATCTACACAAATTTGATGAATATTTGCATAAACAATTTCAATTTTTAAAAAAACATTCGACAACATCTCCCCTATACTAGAAACTATCTAGAATTCTCAATCTTGCAAATATACAAAATATATACCACAAACCAGTTGATTTTATTTTATTTCTACCAATAATTTTGGATTATTCAATTTCATCCATTTTCAACGTCATAATGTTTTTAATCCTAAATTGACAAGAATTTTTTTTAATTAAATTTAATCTTATATATTCAATTAATATTTATACTACAAATGTAATAATAACAATTAAAATTCAACAAAACAATAAAATATTATTGCAATGTATACAATAAAATAGACAAAAAAATAATACAAAAACAAATATAGGATTTCGGAGAGAAAAATGCTTACCTTAATGGCGTGATAGAACTGGCCCATCCATTAAGGCTAGGCTAGAACTGGCCCAACCCAAAGCAAAGGTTAATTATTTGCAGAACCTGAACAGTAGTTCACGTTCTGCATGCAACCGAAATGGTTGCAGAAAATAGAGGTTGACGTAGGAGCGACTCACTTGAAGCTGGAGTCTCGATCGTGATCAGGAGGTTGAGCTGATGGTTTGGGCGGCGTTGATTAGTGCTTAAAAGTGCATTTTTGTCAAGGTTTTATATCATCATATTGCACTTAAAGTATCATTAAATTCCCTAACTTAAGCATGTTTTATAATAAGAAGTCTGATAACATAAGATATCTTTAATTTATGGTAAATGCTCATTTTGAATGTAGACATATCTCACAACTTAAAGGATTGATTGATGTGTTTAACTATTGAAAGTTAAAAGACAAAGAGAGGGCTAAGCCTAAGGAAGAGATGCTAGTTCAATTCAAACTGGAACATCATTCGGTTATTGGATAATAACTAGAGTTGTAGAACATAGATTTAGGTCTAGTTTATATCGATGGAAAGCTAAGACATAGGCCTAAAACTTTCATGAGAGTTCAAGATTCAAAACGAACATTTTAAAGTTCAAATTGTAGCAACAAAAGAGAAGTCATAATCTGTCCTGTAGCCCAGACACTGTTCAGGGTTCAACCCATATCTCAAGTTCTAGAAGTCCAAATGAGCTCATTCTTGTTTTGTTAGAAAGCTGAGATAAATGCTCAGAACTTTCATGAGACTATCTATTCAAATTCTGACGTTAACAATGTCATTTTGTTTAGACAAGAAGATAATGATTGTCACCAAGTCAAGAGATGGCCACCCACTCAATAATTATTCATCAAATCAATAGTTTTGAATTTTAGCCTATAAAAGGAGGCATTTACCATACATTTAGACATCTTGGTTTTCAGATCAAGATCATATTCTTGCTTTCTTTCTTTGTATTTTTATAATGTTTAAGTTTTGCTTTCATTAATCTCTTGTTTATGCTTTTTATCATTACTATGTTCTTATCTAGTTTATTTATGTTTCTCTTATTCATAATGTTTAGCTAAGTTTATTATGTCAAGGTGAAAAGGTTTCACTAATGGTGTTAGAATAGGTATAATATAAACTCAACATGGACTTCAATGTTTATATCCAAGAAAGTTTGTTATTAACATGTCTTATCTTTTTATCTTATTAATTCTTCATACCTTGCTTGTTAAATGATTAATCTAGATTTGTGTTGTACAACCATTGGTACAACAAATACTTGGCACTTTCATAGCCTACTGTATGGTATAACCAACACATGTGCTATGAAAGGAACTTGATTTGTTGTTAACATAAGTTAACATCATGAATTCTTGACAATATTTAAAAGTGTGGTGTTACTAAAATAAGATAATTAATATGATCATGTTAAAAATTTATAGTGAATTATTAAGGATAAATCATCCAATTGGAACCTTCTTTGTGTGTGGTTTCTAGTTGATTAATACAAAGAGTTTATACCATACTCATTTCTAATACTATTAGTGGATCCTCTAACCTTGATAATTGCTTTTATCTTTAATTAATACTCATATCAATATCACATCTCAAAAGTTCTCTTGCAACTCCTTTTCATTTATTGTTTATAATTTTATATAGTTCACCTTCCTGTGGTTTGACCCCGGTCTTGCCGGGTTATTTATTACTTCGACACTCTTGCACTTGGGATAAGACATCAATATTTTGATCATGTCAGGTGTCTTTGCTAGGAACTGTGGTCGGAGTCGATCACGGGGAAAAGAAGAAAAAGGTTTGTAGAGGAGAGAGAAAGGAGTTCGTGGTGGCTGTTCTGTTGCCGGTGAGGATTTGGGTTCGTAAGGAAGCTGAGCAGCCATCTGTTGGTGAAGGAGAAAGGTTTCAGTGGGGTTTTCAAGTGTTGAAGAAGCAGCGGGGAGAGAGAAAGAGGAGAGAGAAATGTTGGTTGGAAAAAACAAGGGAGTAAACTGATTTTTGGACCCAATTTCCTTCTCGCTTAGGAATGAAATGCTCCCATATTCATAGTAGGTGGAAGAGGGATATTTTGTTTTTAATGGTGCCAAATCATGGCCTTTGGTTTGGCTGGGAAGGATCTCAACCGTTGGTTCAAAGTGTACATCGTGAGTTGTCAAATCTGCAGGAAAATACTGCATGAGTTAGCCTCTTTAGGCTAGCGCTGGCGCCAGTGTAATGTTAATAGGCCTAAACGGATGATACTCGGGGATAAAAGGATGTCAGGTGACCATTTTGATTCATGTGTTGTCAATTTTGGTGGACATATGAGACATTAAACGCATATGAAAAATAGCCACCCAGGCAGCATTCTCGGGCAAAATCAGGGAAGACAGTAAACAGTGATCAAACGACGCTTTGTTTGGTTTTTTTAAAATAAAAAACGGCGTTGTTTAGGGTTAAATTAGGGATTTTTTCAAACTTCTGTTTAATCCTTCCGCTTTCAATTGTGTTCAATGGAACTCCTAATTAACCATAAACTTCTGATTTAATACAATTAAGTCCCTGTTGAATTACATTGTGAACGCCAAAGTTACTCGCCTTTTTCAATATGGTCCTTGGTCTCGGATTTATGCAATTTTAACCCCTTATTAACCATTAAATTTTTAATTTCTTCAATTTTACCCATGGTTTTTGTTAATTATGCCCTTATAGTTTGACCCCTTTTGCAAAATGGTCCTTGGCTGCAAAATCCTTCAATTTAACCCCTAATTGACCCCAAAACTTCAATTTTCTTGTAAAATTTCCCCTGATTTCAGTTAATTAACTTGGTCAAAATTAAATTTGGTTTCTTAAAATTTCAATCTTCTTAATTAAGCTCAAATTTGGCTTCCAAACTTAATCTTTCACCAATTAAGCCTCTAATAAAATTAATTTAACTCTTTTAAAGTATAATTAAGTCCTTGCACTTAATTAAATCCTTCAATTTGACCCAAATTAATTCTTAAACATAATTAAAACTCAATTTGGCCTATGATTAAATTAAATTGGCCTATTAAAAATTTAATTTTGTGCTTAGACTTAATTTTTATGCAAATTCATCCAATAATTATTCGGTTTGACCTTGAATTTGTATTTTTTTCTCTATTTTTGGGCATAATGGTGTACAATTAGGTCTTGAATTTCCTCCAAAATTGTAGCTTAATTCCCCGACCTGCTTTCTCCATGTTACGGGGCTTTTTTATTATTTTTATTTTGAAAAAAAATGAATTTTGGGGTAATAACCCAAAATTGGATTATGATAGGTGTGATGCACAGTGAACAGTGCCAGGGGGAGAGGAACAATTCCCTTCTCCTCTAGAATACACAGACAGACACAAACCGTCGATATTTAATGACACCTGATTGTATCTGTATTCCCTATCTATCCATCCTGCAAATACTTAAATTGAAAGCTGCACACATAACACAATAACACAAGTTCACATAACAATTATAAAATAAATAATAAATACTTCTTTGTTGAGAATTTAATCAATAATTATTATATGATAGTTAGTCAGAATTGTCTTCTTCTTCTTCAATTGACTCGTCGTTAGCTCCATCGCAATCTTCTATGTTGATAACATTGCTATCATCATCTTAATCGACCTGTGCTTGTCCACTGAGCTTAGAACAACATTTAACTCCTCAGCGTCAACATCAACAAAAATATTATTGAGGACACGAAAATTTGAATTTTCTTCTAAGACAATCAATGGAGTAACTCGAAATGGTTCAACCAACTCGCTAATTTAAAAGATATCATCTCTCACATTTGAGTCATCGTTCTTATCCTGAACAACCTCGACATGACCCCTAGGTTTGGTTTTCAATACGAATAACCATTCAACTCTTGAACGATCCTTTCTAAAGAAAGGGGTGTACGTGTAATAAACTTGATGGCATTGCTTAATGAAAACAAAGACATCGTTAACATTGTGGAGTCTAGCTTTTGAGTTAATTTCAACCAAACCATGATGAGGATCTACTCTGATTCCTTTGTTAGTGGTGTCATACCAATAGCATTTGAATTAAAACACTCTATGATACTCGCTATGATATTACAATTCAATTACCTATTCTAATTTCTTAAAATAGTCAACTTCAAACTCACTAGAAGTCAATTTCTTAACACAAACACCACTATTATATATCTTTCTACCTTGCCCATATTCTTCAATATGAAACACGTATCCATTGACAAAATACTCATTGTAGCACTTCACATTTCTTTCAGGACCCAAACTTAGTAAAGACAATGTAGCATTAACATTCATTCCCAGCTGATAAACCTTGTACATCAAGTACAACAATGAATAATAAATGAGAATTCTGTAACAAAATTAAGTATCATGATAGATAATGAGTTTGTGATAGTACTTACATGTGTTTTGAACCAAGTGGAAAATTATTGATCTTGCAATCGAAAGATTTGAGATTTGATCAGTTATGAGTTATTAGATAGTAAATATTAACGATGTTGCCTACGAGGTATTCAACAATGTATGAGTTTGTGATATTACAAGAGATAAATAGTCCATTTATAACAAAGTTTAAGTAGTATATATACTTATTGAATAAAAGGTCTCAATTCATCACAGTTAAATAGCACATAATTATGTACTTGTCTTAATTCTATTTCAGACAAATATCTGACAATATTTTTTGGTGCGAGTCATCCAGGATTAGAGAATATTGACAAGTTCTCACTTGAGGCACTTCACCACCATCGTCATGCCTTGGAACGCGGTTGATTCTTGTTCTCAAATGAGGCTTGAAATAATACAAGATACATGTTGAGATCTCTTTAACAATATAGGCCTCACATATCAAAACCACAACATGCGCCTTGTTTTTAACCTTTTTTCTTAAAGTTGAACAACTACCTACATGGAATTAAACAAATGTTTTCAATTAAAAAAACAATGAAAATACATTTCTAATTACATTGCATGTGTAATCTCTAACCTCTTGAATAGATACATCCATCTATACTGGACTGGGCCTCCAACTTTTGCCTCATACGGTAAATGTATGGGTAGATGCTCCATCGAGTCAAAACATAATGGAGGGAATATCATCTCAAGTTTGCATATTGTCTTGACATATTCGTTTCGAGCCTCTCAATGTGCTGTGTCTGCAACTTGTTGGAGCATATAACTCTAAAGAAATGACTGATCTCCATGAGTGCATCCCATATCCCCAATAACAATAAATCATGATAAGTTAATGGAATGAGTGTTTTTATAAACATGTGGAAGTCATGGCTCTTCATTCCATACAATTTGCAATTCTTCAAATCAACCAACTTTAATATGTTGAGGCATGTCCATCGGGAAAATGTAGACTCTTATGCCATTGGTAGACTAGTAGTTGTGTATTCTTCTTTAAGGCGAATCTTGCTTTGGGCTTTACAACCCGTGACCCATCACAAACTAACTCCATATTTTTACAATGACAAAACAACGTTATATCCATTCTAGCCTTGATGTCGTCCTTTATCTTCCCCTTCACATCCATGACCATGTTGAAAATGTTCTCAAACACGTTCTTTTCTATGTGCATGACATCAAGGTTATGGCAAAGAAGATTGGTCTTCCAATAAGAAAGCTCTCAGAAAATACTTTGCTTTACCCAATTGTGGGTAAAACCAAAACCAAGAAAGTTTTGCTTACCGGATTGGAAACCAAACATAATGCATCATACTTTGACACCATGTCATACAATTCTTCACCAGAAAGGCGCGAGGGTGAAATATCCTTTTTAACTCTGCCAAGAAAAAAATCATTTTCATAAGAAACATTGGTGGCAGTAAAAAAAAGATATTTTACCCTTGTTTGTTAGCGTAAATGCCTTGTTATTTTCCATGCAGTATGGACATGTTAGTTTTCCATGCATGCTCTAACTAGAAACCATTCAATAAGCTGAAAAATCATTGATAATCCACATCAAAGCTACCCTCATAAGAAAATAATGTTTCGTCGATACATCATAAACATCTCTGAAGGTAAGTTGAAAACTATTAGAATGATTGACAAACAAGAATAGGGTGTAGAAAAGGATTTAAATAGATTAAATCCATTTGTACATAAGATAAGATGTACATTCTGCTATTCAATTGAAAATTGAGGATGCACCATGTTGAGATATGCACGGTGTCGGACGACGAGTAAGGCTCCTAGATTGAGGGGGGTTTCGGATATGTTTGAAAAATCATAAAAATATGATTTTAAGGGTTTGAGAGTCACCACTTAATATTATAGTTATTATAAAACCTATTGGTCTATGAGAGTCTGGGTAAGGGGAGTAGTTGTGCACGAGAAAGACTTACTACCCCTAGTGCACCCTACCTATGATAAGCTGCATTATTTATTTATCTGATATAAATTAAGGTATTCTTATATTTTCTAACCATTGGCCTGTCTAAAGTTTAAGAAATATCCTCCTCGGTAATGAGGTCCGTATGAGGTTAAATCCTACCCATTCTAGAGTTTAAACATAAAAATGAGAAGAAAAAAATATTTTTATTCAATATCGGGAATATGTTTTACGTATAAGTTCATATTTCCGTATATTAAAAGAAAAAAAATAAATATTTGGTGTTTTTTTAATGTAGGCCAAGTAATCATAACTTTAATAAACTAGTTATTAAAATCCAAAATGCATGTAAAGTGTCAAGACTATTTTTGTGATTTTTAGTATGCTAAATTATGTAAATATGATTTATTTTTTAGAAACTTGGCTATATGCACCCAAATAAAAATGTATTTTTTTTCAAAATAGAGAATTTTTTATTTTTTTTCTATTTTTTTGTAATTTTAAAGAAAAGCATGTATATTTAATACTGAGTTAGTATCTTATAGTATAAGTCTACAACCCTAATATTAAGTGAAAAGGTTAAACAAACATGTGAGGGACCCATAACTAATTTTAAAATAGCTCTTGAATTATTTTAGAAAATATTTGAGAACCATTTGGCAAAAGCATAAAAATAAGGAAAGAAACACTGTTGGAAAATTAGTAGAGTGTGTTTGCCAAACATGGCTTGAACTAAAAATCAAAGGCTTAAAAATGTCTTACGGTGTTGTTTGGCAAATAGGCCTTAAGAACAAATATTGCATTTTTCCTTTGGTAAAAATTAAGCATGCCAAACACTACCTAAATTGTAAATGGACTCAACCTAGCCATGTGGGCTGGGCTTACTAGCCCTAAGGCCCAAGCCTATAAAAATGACCCAAAATCATAAATGAAAGAACGGATATCGAAAAAAAAACAAACGCTTGAACTTTGCTAAGAACATGATGAACAAGAAAGACGAACCTAGAAACATGATTCCAAAAGCATATCAGGTTACATCAAATTAAAGGCACAAATATATGCAAAATCAACATTTAAGCAACATTATAAGGCTGAATTAGGACAACAATCCTACAATCATCATGATTATTTGGTTTTTGTGAAGAACACGGATGAAGAACCAAAAATTAAATGACATGATTTAAGTGTTTTAAAAGCATTAAGATGCTAGATTAGTGATCAAAAGTCTTGTGCGCATGTGTATGAACTAACAATCAATAAAAAAGACACGAATATCAAAGAACTACGGCAATGTTCAACCAAAGAATACCAACTCAAAATCCTAGAAATGCAGCAACAAAGCCTAAACCTAGAAAAATTCAATTTAACTTAGAAAAATAAACTAAACCTAACAAACAAGGCTTAAACAAGCTTAAAACAACTTGTTTTAATCATCAAAATAACAAAAAATAAAAATTTGATAGAAAAAACAATAGGCAAAGTCCATGATGACAACAAACAAAAATAGTTTCTCCCTATGCATAAAAGTTATTATATTGATTAAACTTATTGTCTTAAAGCTTAAACAACATGCCTATAACTTCAAGAAACCCAAAAAGCTACCCTAAAACAATCTAATCCATAGCGACATCAAAACCTAACATGAATTGTCTTGACTTCACAAATGATTAACCAAACATTCAAACATGCAAAACAACATGATACATTATCATATACAATACCATTATCACATTTTAACACATTAAAACTAGGCAATTAAAAAAAACTTGAACATATACAAGCCATATTCAAGGCATGTTTAAACATCTCAAAACAAGAATCATAGCTTTTAAACAATAAAAAAAACTTTAAATCATCTCGATAGTTTTAGTGAAAAAAAAATCTTTGAAGCTTTCATTTTACTTGTATGAATAATAAAGCATAATTATAATCTTTTAAAGATCTCATTTTGCACAGGAGAGCATCGCTTAGCAAACTAGATTGTTTTCTTTTGATTAGAAAGGACTTTACTAGGCATATAATATAGGCTTTGGCTATTAGTTATGAAAGAAAAGGATATTTACAGGCTCAAGAGGTGTGTATAAGGGCTCGCATGACTAAAGATAACTAGTGCTCATTCCCAGGCCTTCCATTTTTTCTTTATGATGGCCTCTCAGATCTTAAGATTTATCTTGTAAAATGATCTTGTCATGCCTCCCAGTGTCGGGCTTGAATTACTTGTCTTTGTTTTCTTTGTTTGGTTTTGAGCATTATTATCATCATCATTGCACGGTATGCTAAGCCTCTTTGAATCTCTATGTGCCCCTTAGCTTTTATTTAGGCAATTTTGATATTTCCATTGATCATTAAAGATCACCTTGTATAATTCCACGGTAAATCATTTTTATAATCCTCATATTTGCCCCCAATATAAGGTGTGATCCAAGTCATGGTACATTTGCAAGAAAAATTTTACTAGGCTCAACGGGGACTTGCAAAGGATATTTTCAAGTACCATGAAAGGATTATCCAAGATGGCCTTTCATTATCTCAAACGCATGCATTTAGGATCAATAAGCTTTGCTCACATCTTGAAATCACTTGGGATTTCTTATCATTTCATGATCGAAATTGGTGGCATTTTTTTTTGTAATCCTTTTCATTCTGAAATGACCCGAGATTTCCTCGATACTTCTCATGATAGCATTATGAAAATTCATAATTAGATTGCATTCATTAGTTTAGTACAATCCTTGTATGATTTTGTAAATCAATATCCCTATAAAACAGGTACTCAATACACATACCCATAATATTATATTTACATATTCATAAGTTTGCATTACATCATATTGACATATTCATAAGTTCGCATTCATGTTCTAGCCTCGTTATCATCATGGGTTTATACAAAACTGTTGAATGACAATTACACAACTTGGACATTTGTTCATACAAAATACATAACACCTTACAACAACCAAATACTTAATTTATTCGAAAACATGTGGACCCGTGGAATGGGATTCCCTACGCACCTTGTTGGTGTGACATCCCTGTTATAGTACAAAAATGAATATAAGAATTATAAACAATTTAAAATATGATGATAGATAACTAAAAGAATCATAACGTTACTTTTCGTTTATAGCCTCAATGAGTATAATCTTTTCATTACTCCTTACAATACATAATACAACTCTTATTATTTCTTCAACTATATTATCCTTGCTCATAAGTCCCAACCTTTGCATAGGAGTGGTAGGGATCAGAGTTAATTCATTTGCCAAAGTTATTTTGTTTCGTTTTATTCTAGTCATCCTTTACAAAACCACTAAATACATTTATCTGCATTGTTCCAACCCGGTCATCCATCTCAGATGCTGTTAACCGTAACTAAGCACAATATTTGAATCCCATCATCCCTTTTGGATATCATTAGCCGAAGCTAATTACAACTTTTAACCCGGTCATCCATTTTGGATACTATTAGTCAAAGTTAATTACGATTTTCAACTCACTCATCCATTTTGAATACCATTAGCCAAAGTTAATCATAATATACACACCCCGCCATCCATTTTGGTTGCCATTAGCCATAGCTAATCACAATATTCAAACTCGGTCATCCATCTTGAATCCCATTAGCCATAGCTAATCATAATATTAAAACCTGGCCATCCATCTTGGATCCCATTAGCCGTAGCTAATCACAATATACATACCCGGTCTTCCATCTTGGTAGCCAAAGCTAATCATAATACTCAGCCCGATCATCCATCTTGGATGCCAGTAGCTAAAGCTAATCATAATGTTGAATCCATTCATTCATCGTGGTTGCTATTAATCGTAGTTAATCACAATACTCAACCCGGTCATCCTTCTCAGATGCCATTAGTCATAGTTAATCATCATGCCCAAGCCCTATCATCTTTTTAGGATGCTATTAGCCAAAACTAATCATCAAAATCCAATCCCACATTCTATGAATGATTCATTATTCACACAAGATGGTAATATATCTTTTGTAACAGATTAATTTTAGAGAATTAATATTATGCTAAAAGAGGGTGGAAAGCCACTTACCTGTTCCTCTTATGGAGTGCCCTTATCCGGTCAAAGGTCCGATTCTGATCGTACCACTTGACATATTACATGATCATAATCAACATACTTGTATCAAACAACCATATAACAATCACAATACATATCCCAAGAGTTTACATGTTCACATTTAAGTGTTCCACATATTATACAATCATACAATGAACATCATCACATCACGACATTTCTCTTTCTTTTAAGTATGGCCACTCGCGAGAGTCCTAGTGTTTAGTTTTTGAATTTCGTAGTGATTTAGACTAGATCATCGATGAAATCATCGTAACAGCCAAGTCATTTCTGATATAGGATTCATCAACGAAACTAGGTTGTTGCTGTCACAGAAAGTCGTCAGCGAAAACTAAGCGTGGCCACTCGCGAGAGTCCTAGTGTTTAGTTTTTTAGTTTCATAGTGATTTAGATTAGATCATCGATGGAATCATCGTAACAGTTAAGTCATTTCTGATATGGGATTCGTCAACGAAACTAGGTCGTTACTGTCGCAAAAAGTCGTTAGCGAAAACTGGGTCGCTAGTGACACATAGAATCGTCATCAAAAACTGGTTCGCTAGTGACATAGAATCATCAGCAAAAACTGGTTTGCTAATGACACAGAATTGTTAGCGAAAACTGGTTTGCTGGTGGCACCAAAATTGTCAGGGTAATCAGTCCTACGACTAACGCATGGAATCGTCAACACACTTATTCAACTGTTGATTCAAAAATCTTTGATGAAAATTGCATCGTTGACGACCCTAAAATCATCGACTCAATCCATGTCACTGTCAATTCAGGAATCGTCAGCGATAATTAAATCATTTTTTATCTCAATCTTTCCTTCATCTAAATGTAAGGTTTACGCTAGGCTTTCCCTTTATTCGACACACTCTAAATGAATTTGGACATGTACCAAAACTAACCACATTCACATTTATCACAAGGTTATCAAACAAAATCACCATTTCTAGGCCGAAACCTAATGTTGCCATAATCTTGTATTCTATGTTTTCAATCTCGTCATGTCACTCAATAACACAATCTAATATTCAGTTCACATCATGCAATAGTTCCATTTCTAATTTTTACCTTCTTGATCGAACATTGTAACTTATTTCTTTCAAGTTTTTTTCATGTAATCCGTCATTTCTAACACACTTTTTTTCTCAACCACAAGTCATACTCAACATTCAATCACTTTGATTCACACATATACAAGTTCATCTATCACAAAACAAAATCAAGACATTAGCATGGTATGATTTTCGTTTCTACTCTAGCATACCTCTAAGGGCTTAACAATAACACAACTCTGCACATACAATCATTTCATCACATTTTCATATATTTTCCTCAATCCCATATGAAAAATTAGTCATTGACATACGCATGAAGTTTTTGTTTAGGTTCCAGCCCATTTTTAAAAGTTTAACAAAGTTATAATTCATGCATTTTCACATTTCATCACATAATTTGCACATTTCTTCATTTGGCTGGCCCCCTTCTCTTAGGTTTACACATTTAAAATCCCTCAAATTCATTCATATTTCTTTAGTAAGAGTCTGCATTAGTGTTCATCTATTCATTATACTACTTAGATCTTCTCATTTTAATCATTTTTGAAATTATATGTGTAAGGGAACTTAAGCTTTCTATTTTAGGGTTTCATCCTTCCCTTATCCCAAAGTTATAATGTAGTAACTAGCCAATGAAAAATACTTCTCTTACCTCACGTTTTTGACAACTTTAGAGCTAGTTTTGGTGGTATGGTTCTTCCTTTAATCTCAGTTTTCTTCTCTTCCTTTTCTGTTGTTTATCTCCAGCCGACCTTCTAGACTCTCTCTTCTTCCATGTTTTTGGCTTTCTCTTCTTTTTCCCAACTCTTTACTCATTCTACAACTCAAGGGGGTTTGCCTCAAGGGGGTTTGCATGCAGGCTGGCCTGGTTTAGTTTTCTTCTTGGAAAGGAGTGTGTGCTGCAACAATGGCTGCTACCGGTTCTAGGGAAAGGTTCAGGCTCCTTCTCCTTCCATGGCTTCGGCCACCTCTATTTTTCTCTAACTCTCCCTTCTTCTTCAACGTTCAAAGGAGGTGCATTGTAAACCCTAGGTGAAAATTCAGTGTAAAATTGATGAAAATGAATTATGTATGAATTTTGATATATGGGATTATTACTATATATATATATATATATATTAAGGGTAAGGATACAAAAATTTATCTGAAATCATTGCTTTTAATGTTGGTTAAGAAATGTAAACCTGATACAACTCATGTGTTCCATAAAGATTCCAAAGGAAGTGTATAAGGAAATTAAACGAATAAATTATAAAAATTAGGAATTTGATGTTTGCATTAAGAGAAGGGATATGGACCTTTGAAATAAAAAAAATGGTTAGCAAATAAAATTTTAAAATAGAAGTGCGAAAAATGCCAAAAAAAAGGTTCAAAATGTGAATTAAATATAAACGGAAGTGATTTTGGAGGAAAGAAAGGTACTGGGTATAAATTAATTAATTTCAATATCGCCTGTTGAAAATCGATATTAAAAATATATTAGGATGGGGGAAATAATACCCGATAACTATAAAACTTACTATTTGAAAGGACATATTGGAATTTGACAAATTGTTGCCTATATAAGTCTTATTGTGGCCGGCCATGGAGAATAGAGAAGGAAAAGAGGCAGAACTACATTTTGTTTGAAAATTCTCGAGAAAAACAAGGAAAAAGAAGAGAGTTAGTGATACTAATGATTTATGCAACAAAATCATTTAGATTTAAAGTGTTTTGAGAGAAGAAATTTAGAGATGGAGTGAGGATAAAGTGGTGGCAACAACAAGCAAGGAAGAAGAGGTGGAAATCCTTGATTGGTTAGCAATTGGAGCCTAGATTACTCTTTGGTAAAGTGTCCCAACATCCATCTAACAACTTCTTACAATAATTGTTGAATTTCATTGAATTGTTCATTAAATTGAGATTATGGTTCATGATGAATTTTGGGGAAAATGAGAAATTGAATTTAATTTGTAAACCCCGGGAAAAATAAAAATTGCTTAAATTGTAAACTAACTAAATGGGAAATAAAAGTGAAGAAATTCATGCATAGGGTTAAATAAAAACAAGAATTTAGAATTTTTTGAATATAAATTTCCGGGCAAAATAATTTGAGACATTATAAATTAACCCGATATGTTGAGGGTTGGATTTAATTGAACAAAATAAACTAAACGAAAAGTTTTGGGGTGGAGTTATAAGAAATGAAAAGAGGTATAGCTTGATTATAAGAAGAAAAAGATGTGGGGACAAAAAGAATACACTTAAAGGAAATGGGACCTACGTACAAATAAGAAAAATTATAGAGTATAAATACTCATCTCTTCACCAAAAATCTGCAGCAACTAAAAGGAAAGTAAAGAAGGAGTTTTTGTATCCATTCCTGTAAAATTAGGAGAGAAACACCAAAATTTTAAAAACTCAACCAAGATTAAGGGTTTATAGATGGAATAAACACTTGTGGGCAAGGGTTTAAGAAACAAATTTGAACAAGAAGAGAAGGAGGGTCGGCTATCATTAGAAAAAAAGAAGGAGGGAGTTGAAAATCTTTAATTAGTTGAAGATCGAAACCTTAATTCTTACCGGGTAAGATGTTCTAAACATGATCTTATAATTCATTTCAAATTCGATTATGAATTGATGCCTTGATGTTGAATTATAGATTATGGTTCTTAGACTTGAATTGGAGAAAAAAAAATAGATGTTAAAATTAAGTTAATTCATGTGTTGTATATGATTAGGGGCATGAAACCATGAAAAATTACCTAGAAAATGTAATTTGTGAATAGAAGGGATGACGAATCTAGACAGGCTCGTCTCTTAACATTCGGTGAGATTTCAAGTAAGAGGATGAGAGAATTAGGATCAGGTTCCTTCATAGAAATTATAGTTTTAAATGTTGAATAACTAAGGAAATTGGTCTTGCTTTATTTTGAGCTATAGAACTCCAGTTATGGGTTACCAACCGAGACTGAGTCATCACAGACCCTATAAGGCATTAAGTCTGATTTGTTGATGAGCAATTTTGACTGTCTTAGGGGCAGAACTGGGTTCTTCTTCCTTCAGGGGACTTGTAGCCCCATGTCTTAGTTTTCTAACGCAACCAACGTCACTTGAAATGAAGTCTTAGAACTCAAGATAGAGTTAAAAATTTGAGAGGAGGTCGAAATGCGACCTCTACAGAGAGTAATAGTTCAAAAGAGTAACAGTTCAAAAGAGTAACGGTTCTTAGGGAAGTGGATCACCTTCCATCGACTCTTACGAGAGAAGTGAATAAAATATAAATGCATGTTTGCCTTTTTAAATTGTTGGATATTTGTGTTGTTATATTTATTGTGATATTCATGTTTCAATAATATGTATTTTGTTTCAAGAACCTCGCATGCACGACAGGAGTAGATACTAGTTTATGTTCACTTTTTGTAATTTTAGGTTCTAGAGAGTATACCCTTGTATTTTATAATATTTCAACTTTTATATAACTTAATTTGTATAATCAATGTTTAAACTTGTATAGATAATCTTAACTCTGATTTTCATGTGAATGTGTTCATGTATACATGTTTATCTCATTTATTCTTCTATAATGATATTTGTTGTTCAATGTATGTTATAAATATTATGGTTGTAATGATGATGATGTTTGTGGGATCAAGACCTAAGATGATTGGATCATGATTGAGTTATGAGATGTGAAATATTAGAAGTGTAAATAGATTAAATGTCGATAACTTGGGACCTCCCGATGTAGGGGAGACTTTGCTGAAATTTTAGTGAAACTTTCGGTAAAATTTAATATGAACACCACACACACACACACACACACACACATATAATCTAATTACTCTTTGTATTAGTTGACATGAGATTGTTGCTTAATCTCGGATATGAGGATGTTACATTTTGGTATCAGAGCTCAGGTTGTTATTCTAGGGACATGAATATTGATATGGTTTTGAAATGTGTTTCAGGATGGTTAGAACAAGGCAAAGAGCCAGGACTGATCCATCCCCAATTTAGGGAAGTGATCCAGACTGGGATCCTATGGCAGACACCTCCTCTCATGTACCTGCAACATCAGGATACTCTGAAAGAGATGAGTCAGTGAGACTTTGAGATGATTTGGTGTCCCATCATGCAGAGGAATCAATCCTCGAGGTATTAGACAGATAGGGGGAGATCATGTACCCCTACTAGTGGCACCGGCAACTACGTCAAACTCCTTTTATGGATCATATAGTGAGACCTATAGTAGCAGGAATGACAGCGGGAGCCTCCAATTCAGCTCCTGGATTAGGGGGAGTAGTCACCATAATACAGTGGGAAAAGGTTATGCGAGAGATGGGTTGTATGACTTACCATGTTGAGAGGATGTTGAGGTTGTTGGGCACTGGCTAAGGAAAGTAGATAGAGTTACAAATCAGATGCAGGTGCTAAAGGAGCTACAGGTGGATTGCGTGACTCAGCTATTGGTTGAAAGTGCCCACTTGTGGTGGGAGACCATCAGAGAGAGGAGATCGGGAGAGGTATTGGGATGGAGGGATTTTCATGAAGAGTTTGAAGAGAGGTACAATTCTTGGAAGCATAGGAGGGAGAAAGAACAAGATTTTTAGATTTGAGGCAGGAGATTTAACAGTTTTGGAGTATGAGAGGAGATTCCAGAACTTATCAGCTTTTGCCTCCACTTACCTTCCTTTAGAGCGCTACAGGGTGGAGAGATTCCGTGATGGGCTGAGGTAGGAGCTGAGAATGGTATTGATAGCCATTTAGTTTCAGTCTGTTCGGGAATTGGTAAAGGCTGCTCAGGGTATGGAGAGGGTAATAAGGGATGCCCCAAAGCCAGTGGTCGAGCAGAGTCAAACAACTGGAGCTAAAAGGAGAGAATTTAGGTTTTCGAGTGGAAGACCTCCCCTTCCAAAGAAAGGAAAGAGTGGGAAATCCTCAGAAAAATTCTAGAGGAGAGCTGATGCAATCCAACCATCAAAGGATCCATTGGAGGTTCCAGTTGGTCTAGTTACTAGGCTTATGGCTAAGAAGTTCAAAGAAGCTTTCAATGGACTTCTTCAAGAGACATGGGCTAAGTGGACTTCAAGAGGATTTGTAATAATAAAGAGCAAGCCTTGATTAATCTGATTTATATTCAAGAGAGGCTTGTTGGTGAAACCAAGACCATTACACAAGGATTGGGAGAAGAAGACTAGATTCGGACAGTTTGACCTTGCGTTACTCTTTTGGTCATAAATTAAGCTACAAGTCGAATTTGATGTGATTTTAGTTGGGATGGAAACTAGACTTCCATACCTTTCCAACAGTATATGGCATGCCTTCTAATTCAATTTAAGTTGGGCTTTTGTTGTTGCCAGACATAATGCGAAAACAATGAACATGTCTTATTTAATTAGTTGACTATCAAACTTTATTTATTTTGAGAGGAGACATTTTATTTAGGTCTTATACTTGTTTATTTTAATTAGTTTAGGCTAGTTTTAGCTTGGGTTGATTATTATTTAAATTGCGCTTATATGAGACCCATTAGGAAAACTAAGGTTTTGGCTTGGAGTTTAACTATTCTTTAGGAATAATTTTAGGACAGACTTTTGATGATATTTTCAGCATTCTAGCTGACACGATTAAAGAGTTGATGTCTTATCCTAAGTGCAGGAGTGTCAAAATAATAAATAACCCGGCAAGACCGGGGTGGAACCACAGGGAGGTGAACTATATAGAATTATAAATAAAAGAAAAGATTTGAAGAGAGCTTTGAGATGTGATAATGATGTAAGGATTTATACAAAGATAAACAATTGTCAAAGTTAGAGGATCTACTAATGGTATTTCAAATAAGTATAGTATAAACTCGTTTTATTACTTGACTGGAAACCACACACAAAGGAGGTTCCACTTGGATTATAATTGTTAACTCATTACATTAATTATCTTATTCAAGTAATGCCAATACTTGTAAATATTATTAGGTATTCATGGTGACAACTTATGTTAACAACAAATTAAGTTCCTTTCATAGCACAAGTGTTAGTTATATCATACAGTTAGGCTATGAAAGTGTCAAGCATTTGTTGTACCAAGGGTTGTTCAACACAAATCTAGATTAACCATTTAACAAGCAAGGTATTAAGAGTGAGTAAGATAATAAATATAAAACATGTTAGTATCAAACATTAAAGTCCATGTTGAGTTTATACTATACTTATTCTTACACCATTAGTGTAACCTTTTCACCTTGACATAATAAACTCAGCTGAACATTATGAATAAGAGAAACATAGATAAAAAAGATAAGAACATAATTATATAAGTATAGTAGAGGAAATGAAAAGCATAAACAAGAGATTAAGGAAAATATAACATGGAATAAAACTTGAACATTACAAAATACAAAGAAAGAAAGTAAGAGCAAGATCTTGATCTGAACAACCAAGATGCCTAAATGCATGGAAAATGCCTCCTTTTATAGGATAAAATTCAGAACTATTTATTTGATGACTAATTGTTGAGTGAGTGGCCATATCTTGACTTGGTGACAATCCTTATCTTCTTGTCTGAACAAAACGTCATTGCTAACATTAGAATTTGAACAGATAGTCTTTATGAAACTTCTAGGAAATTGTCTCAACTTTCTAACAAAACAAGAATCAGCGTATTTGGACTTCTAGAACTTAAGATATGGGTTGAACACTAAAAAGTGTCTGGGTTGCAGGATAAATTTCGACTTCTCCATTATTGCTACCATTTGAACTAAAAAATGATGCTTTTAAATCTTGGACTCTTCATGAATGTTTTAGGCTTATGTCTTAGCTTTCCATACATATAAACCAGACCTAAATCCAAGTTCTACAGCTCTAGTTATGATCCAATAACCGAATGATGTTTCAGTTTGGACTGAACTAGCATCTCTTTTCTAAGCTTAGCCCTTTCTTTGTCATCTCAATTTCAGTAGTTAAACTCATCAATCAATCCTTTGATTTATGTGATATGACACGACCAAAAGATTGATGTCTTCTCCCAAGTGCAAGAGTGTCGAAGTAATAAATAACCCGGCAAGACCGGGGTCGAACCACAGGGAGGTTAACTGTATAAATTATAAACAACAATAATACAACAACAATAGTAACAATAATAACAATAACAACAATAAGAATAGTAGTAGTAGTAGTAGTAGTAGTAGTAGTAGTAGTGATAATAATAATGATACCAATACTATTAATAATGATAATAATAAAGATGAAGAAGAAGAAGAAGTTGATGAGAACTTTGAGATGAAGATTAACGTAAGGATTAAACAATGATAACAATAAATGTCAAGGTTAGAGGATCCACCAATGGTATTTCAAACAAGTATAGTATAAAATCTTTTTATTCAATTGGAAACCACACACAAAGGAGGTTCCAATCAGATTATAAATTGTTAACATAATTACATTAGTTATCTTATTCCAATAATGCTAATACTTGTAAATGTTGTCAGGCATTCATGATTACAACTTATGTTAACAACAAATCAAGTTCCTTTCATAGCTCAGGTTTCGGTTATACCATACAGTATGGGCTATGAAAGTGCCAAGTATTTGTTGTACCAAGTGTTATACAACATAAATCTACATTAACCATTTAACAAGCAAAGTATTAAAAGTGAATAAGATAACAAATATAAAGCATGTTAATATCCAACATTAAGGTCCATGTTAAGTTTATATTATACTTATTCTTACACCATTAGTGTACCCTTTTCACTTTGACATAATTAACTTAGCTACACAAAATGAAAGAAAGAAACATAAATAAACAAGATAAGAACATAAATGAGAAAGAAGTTAACTAAGTAAAGAAAAGGAAATGAAAGGCATAAACAAGAGATTAATATAAACAGAACTTAAGTATTACAAAAGAGAGAGCAAGAGCATGATCTTGATCTGAACACCAAGATGCCTAAATACATGGAAAATGGCTCCTTTTATAGGCCAAAATTCGGAACTATTGATTTGTTGACTAATTGATGAATGGGTGGCCACATCTTGACTTGATAACAATTCTTATCTTCTTGTCTGCCAAAAACATCATTGATAACGTCATAATTTGAACAGACTTCAATCATGAAAGTTCTATAAAATTGTCTCATCTTTCTAGGGTAAACATTTGAGATCATTTGGACTTCTAGAACTCGAGATATAGGCTGAACACTAAACAGTGTCTGGGCTGCACGACAGATTCAGACTTTTTCGTTGTTGCTACAATTTGGACTTGAAAACGGCCTTGTTAAATCTTGGTCTCCCATGAAAGTTGTAGGCCTATGTCTTACCTTTCCATCCATATACAAGAGACCTAAATCCGAGATCTACAGCTCCAGATATGACCCGATTACCGAACAATGTTCCAGTTTGGACTGCACCAACATCTCTTTTCTAAGTTTGGCCATCTCTTTGTCCTTTCAATTTCAGTACTTCAACTCATCAATCAATTCTTTCATTTATGTGATAGGCCTGCATTTAAGATGAACATTTACCATAAATTAAAGGTATCTTATATTATTAGATATGTTATTATAAAACATGCTTTAGTTAAGGAGTTATTGATACTTCAAGTGCAAAATGATGATATAAAACCTTGATAAAAATACACTTTTAAGTACTAATCATGATAGACCTGCATTTACGATGAACATTTACCATAAATTAATGGTATCTTATATTATTAGACATGTTATTATAAAACATGCTCTAGATAAAGAGTTATTGATACTTCAATTGCAAAATGATGATATAAAACCTTGATAAAAATGCACTTTTAAGTACTAATCAGTAGCCGACTTTTTGGTTGCTCAATCTTGGTTCTTGATTGAACTTTCAACTCTTCAAAGAAGTGACCATTTTTTGTTGTGAATTTAAACTTCCTTTGCTCGTCTTCAGGTGTAGGCATTGTGATCGAGTTGATTTATAGTCTTGTTGTCTTGGAGCAAGCCTTCCATTGTGATAAGCTCATTCATATCTCAACAAACTTGGATTAGATTGATCTTGGGGTCACGAATTCCATTAAATTCCGCTAAGGTTCGCATAAGTTGGTATCAGAGCTGATCTAATCTTAAGTTATATCCTTTAATTTGAGTCTTTATTGTTTCTTGTTTGATTCTTGATAGATTCGGCCACGTAGATAAAAAAAAAGGGGATCTTACTTCTTATTGCTTTGTTGAACACTTAATCATAAGTTAGTGTTCTTTTGATGCTTCCTTGATCAAAATCGGCATACACACCTAAGTTCTTGAATTTTTTTGTTCTTGCCAATCAGGGATCTTACTTAAAAGTGCATTTTTATCAAGGTTTTATATCATCATTTTACACTTGAAGTATCAATAATTCCTTAACTAAAGCATGTTTTATAATAACATATCTAATTATATAAGATACCTTTAATTTATGGTAAATGTTCATCTTAAATGCAGGCCTATCACATAAATAAAAGAATTGATTGATTAGTTGAAGTACTGAAATTGAAAGGACAAAGAGATGGCCAAACTTAGAAAAGAGATGCTGGTGCAGTCCAAACTGGAACACTGTTCGGTAATTGGGTCATATCTGGAGCTGTAGATCTTGGATTTAGGTCCATTTTATATGGATGGAAAGATAAGACATAGGCCTACAACTTTCATGTGAAGCCCAAGATTTAAAAAGGCCGTTTTCAAGTCCAAATTGCAGCAACAATAAAGAAGTCCGAATCTGTCCTGCAGCCCAGACACTGTTTAGTGTTCAGCCCATATCTCGAGTTCTAGAAGTCCAAATGATCTCAAATTTTTACCCTGGATAGATGAGACAATTCTCTAGAACTTTCATGATTTAAGTTTGTTCAAATTATGACGTCATCAATGACGTTTTTGGCAGACAAGAAGATAAGGATTGTCACCAAGTCAAGATGTGGCCACCCACTCATCAATTAGTCAACAAATCAATAGTTCCAAATTTTGGCCTATAAAAGGAGGCATTTGCCATGTATTTAGGCATCTTGGTGTTTAGATCAAGATCATGCTCTTGCTCTCTCTTTTGTAACACTTAAGTTTTGTTTATATTAATCTCTTGTTTATGCCTTTCATTTCCTTTTCTTTACTTAGTTAACTTCTTTCTCATTTATGTTCTTATCTTATTTATTTATGTTTCTTTCTTTCATTATGTGTAGCTAAGTTAATTATGTCAAGGTGAAAAGGGTACACTAATGGTGTAAGAATAAGTATAATATAAACTTAACATGGACCTTAATGTTGGATACTAACATGCTTTATATTTGTTATCTTGTTCACTTTTAATACTTTGCTTGTTAAATGGTTAATCTAGATTTATGTTGTATAACACTTGGTACAACAAATACTTGGCACTTTCATAGCCCATACTGTATGGTATAACCAACACCTGAGCTATGAAAGGAACTTGATTTGTTGTTAACATAAGTTATAATCATGAATGCCTGACAACATTTACAAGTATTAGCATTATTCGAATAAGATAACTAATGTAATCATGTTAACACTTTATAATATGATTGGAACCTCCTTTGTGTGTGGTTTCCAATTGAATAATAAGAGTTTATATTATACTTGTTTGAAATACCATTAGTGGATCCTCTAACCTTGACATTTGTTGTTATCATTGTTTAATCCTACGTTAATCTTCCATCTCAAGTTCTCATCAACTTCTTCTTCTTCTTAATCTTTATTATTATCATTATCAATAGTATTATTGGTATTATTATTATTATACTATTACTACTACTATTATTATTATTAGTATTACTACTACTACTACTACTAGTATTGTTGTTGTTGTTGTTGTTATTGTTATTGTTGTTACTATTGTTGCTTATAATTTATACAATTAACCTCCCTGTTGTTCGACTCCGGTCTTGCTGGGTTATTTATTACTTCAACACTCCTGCACTTGGGAGAAGACATCAATCTTTTAGTCGTGTCAGTTAGTTTCGTAATTCTTTGCTTCTTAAGTCTATATTGTGTTTATAAATTCACCGCGCAGTTGGTTGTTTTATGAAATTATTGCTAAGTGATCTTAAGAACTAAAGAAAGGCAATTTTGAGTGGAAAAAATGGGCGTGATGAGCATATTAGAGGAAAAATCCTATATTTTTGTTTGAAACACGAGTGTGCGAGGTATTATTATTATAATTTTTTTTTTGCTAACAATTTCGTGCATGGATAAAAAAAGGGAGATAATGTCTTATAGCAGTGTGTCACCAAAAAAGAGAGGAGTTCAAGAGGATGGGCTATCTAAAATGCAAAAACATATGGAGTTCATGTTTGGAGAGATGATGAGTAGGTTTGATGATAGGTGTCGCACAAGTGCGGCATCGCGGTGAAAAAACATTCACCCTCATTTATGTTATCTTTTATCTATCTGGCAAATGTGGGGAGATAAGGAATTCTTGTCTCTTATTTATGGAAAAATGGAATGGGAGTCGCCACCTAGTATTTTGGTCACTAGGAACTCTAACTAGTCTCAAAGATCGGGTACAGGGACTGATTGCGTAAAGGGAAGGTATTAGCACCCCAAATACTTCCTACCCAAGGTAAGCTGAATTGTTTTATTGTCTGATAAAATATAAGGTCTTGTCGTGTTTTCTAGTTGATGGTCCGTCTATGGTTTAAGAAAAGTCTTCCTCGGTACGAAGATCCATATCTTATCGGATAAAACCTAACCGTTCTCCCGTCAACAAAAGAATTTAATATCCAGAATACATTTTACGTATAAGGTCGTAACCCCAGATACTAAAAGAAAAAATATGATTTTTTTGGAATTTTTGAAATATTAGCATAGTTCTTGTGACTTTAATAAACTGGTTATTAAAGCCAAAATGCATGTTAATATATATTTTTGAATTTTTGTTGTATGAAAATATGATATGTTTTTTTTATTTTAGACACTTGGCCGTATGCATGAAAATAAAAAAACATTGTTTTTTCAATGTTTTGACGAAAACTGGGTATTTTAATACCAGATTTGTATCTTTACGATATAAATATACAAACCAATATTGTGCAAAATTGATAGAAAAATATACGAGAAAATCACAAATTTTTTTGAAAAGATTTTTGAAATTTTTGATTTTTTTTTGGCTGGGTCGAGCTCGACCCATGTGGCCGGGCTGGACGCAACAGTCCTATCCGGGTAACTAGCCAAAGCCAGTGACCCGGCTGACTAAGACTTGTTCACGCATGCAGTGCACAGTGCGAAGGTAATTAAAATTACCTTTTCACAGTGTTATATTGTAACATCCCCCATTTCTGAGATAAAACAACAATCTCATGTCAATAAAAAAAAAAAATAGAGTAGTTAATTTTTTTTTTCTATATACGTATTCATAGTCTTCGTATTAACATCTACCGGAATTTCGACGGAGTCCCCCCTATACCAGAAAGTACCAAGTTACCGACATGTAACCTGTTTAAACTTCTAACAATTCGCATCTCATAACTTAATTCCCGACCCAATCATCTTGGGTTTCAATTCCACAATTATACTCACACCTATCAACCATAATATTTATGATATGCATTATATAACAAAAATATCATTATGGATGGATAATTTAAATAAATATAGATACCTAGACATGAAATATGGATATATAAACTACAGCGTTAAATTCATCCAATCAAGTTTAAACATTTATTATACAAATTAAGTTATACAAACATTTTCATGTTTACAAAATACAAGAGTATACTCCCTAGAACCTAGATTTCAAAGAGGAAACATAAGCTAGGATCTACTCCTGTCGTGCATGCGATGATCCTGAAACAAAATACATATTATTGTAAGGTGAATATCACAATAAATATAACAATATGAATATCTAATAATTTCAACAGGGTAACATGCATTCATATTTCATTTACTTTTCCCTTCTAGTTTTTTTTTATTAAAATCTCTTCCTTAGTCAAACTATTAATAACCGTTCTCTCTGCCACTATCAACCTTCATTCCAGACCTTATAAGATTAACGTGATTATTTTTGCTTATCACATTACCGATATCACTTTCACTGGTATCGTCATCACCACCCCATAGGAGTCGATATAAGGCGACCCCTTTACCCGAGATCCTAACATACACTAAATGTATGATGGCCAATATATGGTGATCCCCTTACCCGGGATCCTAACATACACTGAATGTATGTTAGCCAATACGTGGAGATCCCCTTACCCAGGATCCTAACATACACTAAATGTATGCTAGTCCATTCATGACGATCCCTTTACCCGGGATCCTAACATACACTAAATGTATGCTAGCCAATACAGGGTGATCCCCTTACCCGGGATCCTAACATACACTAAATGTATGCTAGCCAATACAGGGTGATCTCCTTACCCGGGATCCTAACATACACTCAATGTATGCTAGTTTATGCCTCAAATCACACTTCTCATATTTCCTTTGTCAATGATAATTTCATCACTTGGCAATTCACATAACAACTTTTCACCTTGAATACACATACATTCAGTAATTCACATTTCACATAAAAAATATATTAAATCATGGAATTTAACTAGAAAGCATAAGTGTGAATCACTTACCTGCAATAGAAGATCTACTCGTGCTCCTCTGCTGCTGTTGTTGCACCACGTCTGTGGTCCCTCCTGCAAATCACAGGTTTATCTCATACATTTTCTTTACTCAAGGATATGTTTTATAATAACCATATCAATAACCAATAAGTCTTTCTTTCAGTAATTTCTTAGTACTTTATGTTTTTCTCATTTCACTCATTATTACTGTCCTTTTTTGTCCAATCCTAGTTATCATTCCTTTCTTTATATTTGGAGTATCACTGTTTAACTGTTACTGTCTCGTTTTTGAACTGTTACTGTCTGACCTCTCCTCAAATTTTTAACTATATCTGGAGTTATAGAACTCCGATTCAAGCGAAATTTATGGAGTTGGAAAGGTAAGACATGAGGCTACAAGTTCTATGTTTTGAGGAGAACCCAGTTCTGCCTCTAAGATAGTCAAAATTGCTCATCAATGAACCAGACCTACTACCCTATAGGGTCTGTCATGACCCAGTCTCGGTTGGTGACCCATAACTGGAGTTCTATGACTCCAAATTGAGCAAGACCAATTTCATTAGTTAGTAAACATCCAAAAATACAATTTCTATGAGGAACTTGATCCTAATTCCTTTATTCTCCTAGCCAAAATCTCTTTGAAGTTCAAGAGACGAAACTGTCCAGATTCATCACTTTTCAATTTACACACAACACACGAAGTTCTTTACTTTAACAACTCTTACTTCCTTTTTTTTTTCAATTCAAGTCTAAGAACTCAATATAAATTTACATCCAGGCATCAATTCATAATCGACTTGAAATGACTCATAAGACCAGGTTTATAATATCTTACCTGGTGCGAATCAAGGCTTCGATCCCTCCTTTTCTTTCTAATGACAGCCGACCCTCCCCTCTTCTCTTCTTGTTCAATTTTTTCTTGTTAATCCCTTTCCCACCAGGGTTTATTTTACCTATAACCCTCAATCTGGGATGGGTTCTTGAAATTTTGGTGTTTCTCTCTTGATTTGTAAAAAAAATAGATATAAAAACTCCCTCTTTTCTTTCTTTACGTAGCTGCAGATCTGTTTTTGGTGAGAATAGGAGTATTTATGCTCTATAATTATTCTTATTTGCATTTAGGCCCCATTTTCTTTAAGTGTATTCGTTCTTGCCCCCACTTCTTTTTAGTTTAGTTTATTTTCTTTAATTTAATCCAGCCTTGGTTTTTCTCGGGATTTACAATCTCCCCTCCTAATAAAAATTTCGTCCTCGAAATTCAAGTTACGTACCTATGTCGGAGAATAAGTGCGGAAACTTTTCCTTCATCTCGGATTCTCTTTCCCATGTTTCTTCTTCTATTCGAGAGCTTCTCCACAATACTCTCACCAAGGGAACTCTTTTATTCCTCAACAATTTCTCATCTCGATCTAGGATCTTGACGGGCTTAGTTTTCATGGTTAGATCCCCTTTTATCTTTATAGGAACTTGTGGCAATACCCATGAGGGGTCTATCTTGGCCTTTCGCAGCAATGATACATGGAACACATTGTGAATCTTATCCAAATATACAGGCAATTCTAATCAATATGTAACTGGCCCGATTCTTTCTTTAATCTAAAAAAGGCCAATATATCTCGGGGCTAATTTCCCTTTTACTCCAAATCGAATGATGCCTTTCCAAGGAGCCACCTTCAATAATACTTTATCCCCTACTTGGAATTCCAACGGCCTTCTTCGGCGATCTGCGTAACTTTTTTCTCTATCCTGGGCTTCCTTCATTCTCTTTTTGATCACCCTCACCTTGTCAGTTGTCAGTTGTACCATCTCAAGTCCCAAAAGCTTCCTTTCTCCTACTTCCTCCCAACAAATTGGGGTACGACATTTCCTCCTATACAATGCTTCATATGGAGCCATACCAATGGTAGTTTGATGGCTATAATTATAAGTAAACTCCACCAATGGCAGGAGATCCTCCCAATTCCCTCCAAACTCCAGCACACAGGACCTCAAGATATCCTCAAGAGTTTGGATGGTCCTTTTAGATTGACCATCCGTCTAAGGATGAAATGTCGTGCTCAGATTCAACTTTGTCTCCATTGCCCGTTGTAAGCTAGGCCACAATCTTGATGTGAACCTTGGATCCCAATCTGATATAATCGAAATCGGCACTCCGTAAAGTCTGATTACTTCATTTATATACAATTGTACCAGCTTATCCACCGAATCAGTCATCTTCATTGGCAAAAACAAAGCAGATTTTGTTAGTCGATCCACGACCACCCATATGGCATCATTCCTCTTCTTTCCCCTGGGTAATCCTGTAAACACCCAAAGGAAAATATATATATATATATATATATATATATATATATATATATATATATA
>Ga0325411_1000512_pt1 | contig 40926 bp, 23 predicted proteins | sample PopdelMetagenome_13_FD_206181 | JGI IMG/M metagenome (GOLD analysis project Ga0325411, IMG submission 206181) | Populus deltoides microbial communities from Bellville, Georgia, United States - Xylem-PdIQD-R4 | ecosystem: Host-associated > Plants > Phyllosphere > Stem > Wood/Secondary xylem...
TTTTTAAAGTAAAAAACACTTAAGCTAAAATCTCATAATTAAAATAGAACTATTTGATATAAAAATCAATTATTTTAGTAGTCAAAATCGACATCAACAATGTTTTCTCTCTATCTTTGGAATTCAGTAACCTTGCTTTCTCATCTCTCAAATTATGAACTAGAATAAACAAAAGTGAACTTTTATACTAAAATTAAATTGAAAAAAATATTAAGAGACCGAATATGTAAATTTTTTAAAGTGTGAGAACTAAATTAACTTTTTGTGTAAACTTTGAAACCATCACTCATTTATTAAGCCTTTTTTATTCTAGTCCTCTCTTTTTTAATTTTGTCCTTAGTCAACAAATTTGATTCATTTGCCCTTCAATTTGGTCCAAAAAAAGATGCAATTGTGTAAAAACAATTCAAGGATCAAATTAAAAAAAACTAAATTTTAAACAATAGATTCATAATAAAATATGAAGAGTGGACAATAGCGTGCGCATAATAAAAATGTTATACCTCTTAAATTTTTAGTAATAATTTATGCTTTTTATTTTTTTAAGAAAATAAAGTTGCCATCATTGTCTTAACTTATTTCAATATTTTTTTTATGGGTCAAGCCAATTTTAAACTTGTGAGTTATTACTTATCATTATAGTAGTAATAAGATACAACTCGAGTCAATCTGGCCTTAAGATTGGGTGGCCAATCGAATGGATCCATTGGTGTCCACCAGAGTTAGTTTTTTTTGTTATATAAAAAAATATTTAAAATAATATTATTTTAAAAAAATAGATTTGTTTTTGTAATTTAATATTTTTATTTTAGAATATATTCGATATTATAGTAATGATTATTTTTTAAAGTATTTTTTATTTGAAAACATATTAATTTTTTATTTTTAAAAATTAATTTTTAATATCATCATATTAAAATAATTTTAAAATATAAAAAAATTATAAAAAATAAAAATTTCAATTTTTTTTAAAAATATTTTATCTCTAAAAAAAAAACGTGGCTTATTATGTTTTGTTGAATTCATCTCCTTTCATAACATAAGATAGTAGTTTGACACGTGTTTCATTTGATTTTACCGATTCCGTGTCATCTACCTCAGTAGAGTAACCAATAGCTGACAAGCAATCACTGTTTGAATCGCCAAACAGGTCCATCTTATAACAAGGGCTTATTATTACACTACGAAAGTGAAGTGTGTGATTGCAGCCAAAACGCAGCATCGGCCAAAGTTTCAAGCCTTGAGACAAGTAACAACAAGAAACCCTAGCTAGCTTCTTAGTTCTCTCTCTCGAAACCACCGCGACTAGCTTGCCGACTCACTTCAACTGCTCGCTCCGGCATCGACATTTCTTTCTCTCTCGGTACAATCATTAATAACCCAGCTCATCTCTGTCTCTCTCTAACCTCTTCAAGTTCAATTTAGGGTTTCAAGATTCCAGTCTTCGATTGTTAAACCCTAACAACTTCCAAAACTTGAATCTTACAGAAACTAATTGAATTACTGCTCAATAATTACGATTAATCGACTGTGATTTCTTGTTTAATTGTTATTCAATGCAGTTCGTGTTCTTTAGAGTATTTATTTTTAGTATTTTTAAGTTTTTTTCATTAAAAACAAAATTAACTTTTATTTTGATTGAAATTGAGAAGATGGTAACATTAACTGACTCCTTAACATATTGAAAACACTTTGATGCTCCGTTCGAGCTATCTAATTGGAGTAACTCATGTTGCGGTTGCGAAATGTGTGGTGTGGGTTGAGACTGCTTTTACTTGATGTGAGGACGAGCTTAGGAAGTACTAACTGACTAAAGTAAGGAAGATGGAAATGGGATGCGAGTCCATAGTCTCGTATGGCTGTATAGATTAGTTGTTGTGTGCTTGTTTTTTAAACTTTGAACGAGATAGGCCAGGTTGTTTTCTGAATTACTTACTTGATGAATTGTTGAGTCGGTGAATTTAATCTGAGAACAGAAAAGTCTTACAAAGTGATGTGAAAGCCAGATGCCCCCTAGCCTCTACCCGAGGGCGACTTGAAAAGGGGGAATTTGGGGGTGTATTTGTAATTTACAGGGTTGTTTTGTTCAATTCTGATTGAAAAGCGAGCTGAGTAAGGTATATAAATAAATATGTTACTTGATCTCTTGACACAAATGCTTTCTTTATGATAGATGACAAGCGCTTGGACAAATTTGAGCTTTGCAATCATGCATAGGGATATAGAGAGGGAGTGGGAAAATCAGGGTGGAGTGGACTTATGAGTATTATTTTTTATAACTGGAGATTGTTACTCACACTCAGAAGAGCTATACATCTGCAAAAATATTGTGGAATGATGAGGAGACCAAATATATATTTCCAATTTATTATAGCTTTGGAACTTCTTGGAGAAAATGAGCGATGGAGCTTGTGGAGCATGGTTCACATGGAGGATTGCTCTCTTGGTTTGCTTCATAGTTTTTGGTTTTGCCATACTTTTGTTATCGTCATAGTACATGCTGATGATAAACGCAACATAACCAGATAGAGTTGTTTTCATTTCTGGAAATGTTCCTTTATTTATGCAATGCATTTGCATCGTGCAGCGAAGGCTTTGCTATATTCTTCCGATACAAAAAATGAGTGGTCGTTTTTCTCGTACAATCTACGTTGGCAACTTACCTGCAGATATAAGAGAATCAAAAATTGAAGATCTGTTTTACAAGGTTTGTTTTAAATGTTTTCATGTGAAGCTTATACTTCTTGTTAGCAGAATAATGAGATTTATTCATTTTAAGTTAATTATATGTGCACCATTATCATTGCTATTAACCTCAGAAATGATTATTTTTTCCTACTAATAAGCATGTACATGCCTGCTTAGTATTTATCACTATTTCCTTGAGTGATGCTATGTATTTCCAGCATCCCATGCTCGCCTCAAAACATATCAAAAGTTCATTCAGGCACAGCTGTGCTTCTGATCAGTGGCTTCAAATATTGAGAAATTTAAGCAATACATTGCTTGTCTGTATACTGCTCTGAGGATGAACAATATGTGTGCGTATAACTTATGCAATGCTTGCTGTTTGCACAATAACATAGAGAAATAGCTGTTACTAGACCAGTTATATATATGTATATAAAGATGGCATGGTTAGTATTTGCTATACAGCTGCAATTTAGCTGTCCAATGGTTTACCAGTATGGCTAAGCTTACAGATTTTGTTATTTGATTTTGCAGTATGGCCGTATCCTGGATGTTGAATTGAAGATTCCACCTCGGCCCCCTTGTTACTGTTTTGTCGAGGTAGTGCTCTTACTACACTTGATCTCTGCAACATATGGAGCTAGGTAGCCATCTTGTATTTTCTGGATGGAAAAAAGGAGAGCGCTTTGAATTATCTTTTGGGGCCATTGTGTGCATTGTTGGTTGTCTTGGGTTGCAACAAGAGTGTAGATTTGTTTTGAGTCTGGGGTGGGGAGCAACAACTTATTGAGAAAATGCTGAAACTATCCTCATTATCTCACCTAGAGCCCCCTCTCACAACTGGAATCTTCACCATTGGACTCGTGGTTTTTTGTTTGCAGTTTGAAAATGCTCGGGATGCTGAAGATGCAATAAGGGGCCGTGATGGCTATAACTTTGACGGTTCTCGTTTAAGGGTATTAACTGGTTCCGATTGTTTCTCTATGTATCTTTTACTGCCTGCCTCTTTTATTTCTCATTGTTACTATGCAGGTTGAGCTTGCCCATGGTGGTAGAGGACCATCGTCAAATGATCGTCGTGGTGGGTATGGTGGTGGTGGTGGTGGAGGAGGAGGAGGTGGAGGTGGGGGTGGGGGTCGACTTGGTATCTCACGCCATTCTGAATTTCGAGGTTTGTTTGGGGAGTATTTTTTTTCTTTATAAAAGATTCAGAGCAATAAATAGACACTGTCCTTCCAAAAACTACCCTTCTTGCATATGGTTTGCTCTAGTTTCCTTCCAAGTAACCTGGATATAATTCTAAAGCACATATTTGACCTGCAGTTATTGTTCGTGGTCTTCCTTCTTCTGCTTCCTGGCAAGATTTGAAGGTTGGAGAACTTCCAATGCTTGACCAACCAAAATTTATCTGTTTATGTACCTTGCTACTTAGTGATAAATTGATTTCAGGATCATATGCGGAAAGCAGGAGATGTGTGTTTTGCTGAAGTTACTCGTGATGGTGATGGTATGCCTCTTAGAATGCTGTAACTTCCCATTTCTGTTCCTGTTTTAGCTTTTTTCTTGAAATTCATCTAACTGGCGTTCAATTTCACAACCCAATTTGGAGTGAGGTGCAAAGTATGCTTGGATGCTGATATTGGAACACACAGTGTTAAATATCTCATGAGCTGCATGTCTTCATGCTGCTACTGAATTGAAATTTTGGACTTAACATTCAGGAACTTTAGGCCTTGTTGATTATACAAATCATGAAGACATGAAATATGCCGTGAGTTGTTTCTTGGTTAAAAAAAAATAAATGCTTGGGATTGTTGTTCTTTCCTCTTATCTAACAGCTCACATGGGTTTATGTTATTCAGATTCGGAAACTTGATGATACTGAGTTTAAAAATCCCTGGGCCAGAGCTTATATTCGGGTAACCATTAAATCCAGCATTTTATCTGTTGAGTTGGTAGTAAGTTAATTCAAATATTTGAAAATGGTTTTATAGTGCAGAACTGTCTCAAGCATGCAAATTTGCCCTGTTCTCACTTTAATTATACCTAGCAGATCCTTACCTCACTCCCTCCATCTTCTATTTTTGGAGTTCTAGGAATTGTTGAAAACATCAAGTTTCGAGGCCTTTCTTTTCATACTTTTCTGTAGAATAAAAATAGCTCACTATCTTCCACATGGAGATGCTTTGGACATATATTAAGGAAAATATTTTTTAAAAGATGCCAGGCTCATTTAATAATTGCTCTTGGTTCTGCTGTTTGTTCTGATTCGTAAAGGTGAAGCAATATGAGGGCTCTCCATCAAGGAGCCGTAGCCGTGGTCGGAGCAGGAGCAGGAGCAGGAGCAGGAGCCGGAGTCCGAGGAGGAACCGGAGGTGTGTGTGTGTTTTTTTTTCAATGGCATTCTACTTTGAAGGGTGTTTTTTTTTCCCACCATAAAGTGATAGCTGTCTGTTTTATGCAGCAAATCATTGGAACGATCTGTTTCAAGGTCAAGGTCAAGGTCGAGGTCGAGGTCGAGGTCTAAAACTAGATCTGCTTCACCTCTCAAATCATCCAGGTAATTAGTTTCTTTGCATCGCATTTTATTTGCTGTTTTTCTTGAGCTAAGGCACCTTTTGTCATTCTCTTGTATTGAATACGCAGACCAAAATCAAGGTCCAGGTCGAGGTCTGAATCTCCCACCAAGGCAAGTCCCCTTTTGGTTGGTTAATAAAAAAAGAAAGGGCAAAGAATTTTTAGTTATTATTTTGTTGTGCGCGTGAGACTTCAATACAGTGTCTAATAATGTACTCAGTATAAGCTCTTCTCTCTTTGCAGGCACGGTCAGGCAGTGCCTGAGCGCTTTAAACTCCGTATCCAATCAGACTGTTACCTGAAACTTCTTCGATGTAGAAAACTCTGAGGCCTGCCTGCAAGAATATCGAGGGGCCAGTTGTTCTAAATATCCAGTCAGACTGTTACTTGAAATGCTTTGATGAAGACATGAACTAGTAGTGTAAGGCTTGGTGGTTTCTTGTCATTTTGGGTTGCGGATTTTTACCTTAAGCTTGAACCGAGTATTTGTTTATGTTGGCACTTTTGTGTTGAATTTGGCTACTTACTTTCCATCAATTTAAATCAGTGAACATTCAAGCGTGTTATAGTTTGACCTGTTACTTGTCACTCCAGTTGCTCTGATCTGTTAATATAAAGCGACGGTGCTGTGACGTCATTTTATTGTCCATTACCGGTGGAACATTGGTGGTGAAATGCTATGGAAAATGAAATGGGACCAAGCATTCCCACCTGTGGTGATGAGAGTGAGCAGATGTGAATGTTTCCACTTCATTCACAGCCTGTATGTACGCGAGAGTTTCGACGTGATTCAATTGAAATATCTATAAAAAGTGTTTTTCGGCTTTAATCTTTTTTTCAAGTAGATCTTTTTGTAATATTGAATGTCATTGTATTGGATCTGCTTAGATTCTGTGGCTTAATCTATTAAAAATCCATGATTTAGGTGATGGTTTCTGATATATTTTTAAAAAATCTATTTTCAATTTAATAATATAATAAAAAAAATTTATTTGAGATTGTAATAATTTTATAAGATGTTAATTGAAACAAAATATGAAGAAAAATATAAAATCAAATAAATATTAAAAAATAAAATTAAAAAAAAAACTGAGATGAAAGGATAAAAAAAAAAGAAAATGCAAAAAAAAAAAAACTATCTTCTTTACTGTTTATTTTAACATGGAAATAAGTGACGGTGATTCTTGCCCACCATTGACAGATGGACTCCACCAACCAAGGATGGTAGGCCATGGAATCCATCTTGGCGCCAACAAATAATTTGCAATATGGGCTCATTGTACTTACTTGGGCTGCTACAAAATACAAAGGAAAAAGCAATACCATTTCTTTCTTTCTTGCCGCTCTTCCTGAAACCCTAGTCCTATCTATAAATACAAATCAAACTCCCTACGCAGCAGCAGGTCACCAAGCAAATCACATCAATCATGGCTGGTAGTGAGCTTGCTTGCATTTACGCTACCCTCATCCTCCACGATGAAGACATCGCCATCACTGTAAGAAACACTCATCACAAACACAAAGTTGCTGGTTTTTTTTCCCGAAGGTTTTGCGAAGAAAACTAATGTTTTTTTCTTGAAATAATTATGCAGTCAGATAAGATTGCTACACTGGTGAAGTCAGCTAATGTGAATGTGGAATCTTACTGGCCAAGTCTTTTTGCTAAGCTTGCTGAAAAGAGAAATGTGGGTGATCTTATCATGAATATTGGCGCTGGTGGTGGTGGTGGTGCTGCTCCTGTTGCTATTTCTTCTTCTGCTCCAGCCGCTGCATCTGCCGCTGCTCCTGCTGTTGAGGAGAAGAAGGTAAAATTAATGGTGCATTTTTTTTTGGTGTCGAAGTCTTAAAATTGAGTGTGTTGTTTTTGTTGTGATTTGTTTTGCTTATTTGTCAAGGTTTGATTTTCACGGGAATTTTGAATGAAATTGCAGGTTTTGTTTTGTGGGTTATTTGAGTTTAGAGAATGTGTATTTTGTTTTGAGATTTGGTTTTTGTTTACGTGCAGGAGGAAGCTCCAGAGAGTGACGATGACATGGGATTCAGTTTGTTTGATTAGGCGCTTTTTTCCATTGTGATCAATTGTAACTCTTTTGGCTTCTTTATGAAATTAGGACCGGCTCCGAAATTGCAATTTGGTGAAATTTTGGTTGACGATTTGAGAATTTCTGACTGATTGACCATGAATTCTTTCTAGTAATACATGAATTTTTGATGTTTTAGCATTATAACTTGCTTGTTTATACCAATCATGATTCAGTTCTTAACAAATCGTACTTGTTGGATCAAAGTTCAATGGTTTTGTTGTTTCAAAACTTTCAAATATATCCGACTAAGTTGTTATTTGCTCTATCATAGTTTAGGATGTTATCCAAGCTTGATGTTCATGGTGTTGGAGATTATCCAAGTTTTGGAAACCTATTAGCACAGTTTACGACGGAAAAAGTTTTTTTTTATGCAATTGTTTTCCAGTTGTATTCATTACTGTGGCAATGCAGCATTCCTAGTATCATGTGCTTGAGTTTCTCTTTGGTTCGAACTTCGGTCATCTTGCCACTTGTAACAGCTAGGAGATGATTGTTTTGCTAATTTCAAAACACCACAGAGAAGAGATCTAGCCTCCTCAACAAAAACCGAACCTAATCTTGAGTCCAAAAAGACGGTGCTTAAGCGTGAGAGCTTGAGAGTTTTGAAGTTGGTATTTACAGTGGAAAAGTAGTCTCTTTAATTGCTGGAATATGATGTGAGTCTTAATTGGACAATGAGATTTGATTTGAAAGAAATTTGAACCATTTTTTCTGTGCTAAACTGCTTTAATTTACTAGCAAGGGCTATGGAAAATGATGATTGGACATTGCTTTGGCATGCTTACTTGGAACCCACTAAACCAATCTTTCTAACGTACAAGACAAGAGCATTAGCCCTGTCATGATGCACCCATCTATTTAATACATAGTTTGTGTTCATACCAAATAAAAAAATAATATCGATTGGTCCATAATTAATTAAATTACTTAATTAACTTTATTAAAACATAACTTCTTTTTATATATATATCAACTGAGGGAGTAAGGAATAATTTACTCTCATATATATCCTGGCAAAAGCTTGCCCACAACATGGTATGTACAAGTGCACCAAACAAACTTAATTGTGTTTGGACAAGAGGTTTTACCCGACTCGGCAAGACATGTTCTAGAAATAAAAATGATATCATTTTTCGTCATGAGTTAATTTAAATTTTAAAACAGGTAATGCCGGGTTAATCCTTTTAATTTGAACAAGCCACTTGTTAGTTAAATTTATATAAATTTGTGGAGAACGGGTTTTAAAACTGTGGTTTGTACAAGCTTGGTGGTTAAATTTATATAAAATTGTGGAGGAGAGTGGAGATCTGACCGGTTACTTGTTCCTATGTGTCGGTGGCATGATTTTTTAGTGGCGGTGCTCGTAGTGTTTTCTTGATCAACAGATGTACCTATCTGGGTCGCCTTGTCGTCAACAACGAAGAAGCCTTCTTTGAGCTTGCAAAAGGTGAGTTTCCAGCTCAGTTTTGACAAGTCCCAAAAGCACCCCACGTAGGTGATAAGTCAAACAAGGGGTGCTCAACTTCCAAGGGGCAGTTGAAATATATCTGTGTAATATATCTGTGTCCAGTTTGCAAGCAGTAACTGGACCAAGTCATCCTTCGGTCCAACCTCTACACCTACATTCCACCGCGTCTTTCCAGATGTTTGTAGGCTTTTGAGATGAGATTTCTCCTACCCTTTATATACCTCTCCTCTCTCCTCTCTCCTCTCTCAAGTATCGAATCCAAGCAAGAAATCCTTCTCCTTCAAGAAACCTAAGAGGAAATCCCTTTTCTTGAAACCTCAAAAACAAGCCTGTTTTGAGCCCCAGAAGACGATCTTTAATTGCTTGCATAGTTGTTGTAACATATAAGAAAGAAAGTAAACACAGCCCACTTCTTCGATCCAAGTTTCAATCACGATGCTGTATATGTTCAGTTCATTTGATGCGCTGTGCGCAGAATCACTTGGGCAGAAGCTCAGGTTCTCATCCAGAGCTTCCAAAGAAGGGAACAACCAGCCACAGGTTGAGTCCATGAAGAAGAGAGAGATGTCTGAAGGGAGCGATGACAAGTCTTCGACATCATCGTCAAAATCATCTCCTGTGAACATTAGCAAGCCATTACAGCAACAAAAGAGGAGAATAAGGTTTGCTCCGGAGTTAGATGGAGTGCACTGTTTTGAGACCATGATTACTTATTGAGCTTTCTTTCAGTTTTTCACTAATTTTTGTGTATGTATATATTTATTTATTTATTTATTTATTGCGGGTGATTCATGTAATGTAATCAACATTTTGCAGTTATAAGACTCATTTTCCCCTCTTAATCTGTAGATTTAACATCATTAATTTAATTAAATTCAAGTTTCTGTATAGGCAAAACCGCGACCAAGTCTCGTGTTTGTTTTTTTTTTTTTTATGAATGAATAATTTCACTAGCCAAGAAGGTAAAAAATAAAAATAAAAAATGGAATTACTGTGATAGCTTGTTGATTGCTCTGATGATGGCCTCCACCCTCCGATGAAACTTAGGACGCCAAGTAAGGAATAATTTGGTATAGTGCCTGAAAGTCCATCCACTTGAACAAATACCCTTAATTTCTTGCATGATAAGGTCATATGCAAGCAGCTGTCCACTGCTATTTCCGTCAAAGAACTTGCCGTAACCATAAGAATCTCTGGCCATTAATTCCGATTTCCATTTCATCAATTACTTTGAACACTGAAAAAAAGTTTAGAAGAAGGGAAGATTGAAGTTTTCAATACTTGCAAGAAACTATCATGTTTTAAATGCCACCAGCACACGTACCTATGCTTTCTTGATGTATCTTTCTTGTTTACCAAGCAGCGCATCTCTTGTTCTTATCTCATATTTCTAATTAAAAATCTTTCTAGCATAATATTCCTTAAGGCATTCAAGACATTGACCGTCTATAATATCTCATGTTTTTCATATCTCTAAATATTGTTTAATTTTTCTCAAAAATAAAGAAGGCGATAGCTTGCCAAATTTTCCATAGATCATAAAATCGCATTGTTTTGTTTTGTTTTTTTTTTTTTTAAGTTAAACTAGGGGCAGGGTGACTAGTGAGACTAGGTGAACTTTTATCCTTGTTTGTTCATTGAAAAATAATTATTTTTAAAACAAGTTTTTTTTAATAAAAAGTAAATTATTTTATTATGTTTGATAATGTCATAAAAAATATTTTTTAGTATTTGATTATGCTATGAAAAATAAGTTAGAAAATAATTTATTAATGTTTAAATTTTTTTTTAATTTTATTAAAAAAATAATTAAACTATCAGATTATGAAGCTAAAGGATGATGAAATTAAAAAAATAATTAATTTTATAAATTATTTCAAATTAAAAAATAATAGTAAAAAAAATGAGGACCAAATCTAAGAAGTTGAAGGAGGATGGAATTAAATAAAATCAATTTCATATATTATTTCAAATAAACAAATATAAATCAAAAGAATAAGGGCTAAATTTAATAGATAAAAAATTTTCAATTAAAAAAATGATAAGAAAAAAAAAACAAGAATAAGGATCAAAATCAATATAAAAATCAAATTTTAAATTAAAAAATTAAAAAAAAAATTTTCAAAACAAAATATATAGCAATTAAAAGATTAAGAACCAAATTTAATATAATCAACAAATAATTTGATATTCTTAATTTTTTTATAACTTCTGGAAAGTAAAATATTCTCCATTAACTAACTTTTTAAATGAAAAATAAATATGAAAAATTTTGAAAAATAATTTTCAAGAAACTATTTTTCATAAAATAAGCAGAACCCTAGTTTAATTTATTTGAAACTCATATTATACTAGGAAGTCATAGGCCCAAACGTCCAAGTTTAATATTAGTGAAGAAACCTTTGAATTGAGACTAAATCTTTGATCTTGAATAGAGTTACTTGGATGCAGATGAAGATTAAGATGCATTTATAAACATAAAATATTGACCATTAAACGGGTACGAGTATGATTCAAACCCAAGTCATACGTGAGGGCAAGAAACACAATATTTATCTGCTTTTTTTTTTAAATTGTTTCTAACAAGTAATCATGACCTTAATGTTACTGAAAAACTTATGTTTAGAAAATTATCTCAACTATTAGATCAATTAATTGAATTTGGGTGAGTCTTGACGTGATGAAAATAGACAAGATGCATGCTCTTTTTTCATGAGGGCAAGTTGCTTGCAAGATAAGAGATTAGCAAAGTGGGCTCGCCTTCCATTCTCAGGAGGAAACTATGTCCAATGGAATAGGTTACTTGGAAATTGGATAGGATTATCCTTTTCATCTCTACCCCAAATGAATGCTCATGAAATCAAAGCCATAAATAGAGCCTAATATACTATAAATTCAAGAAGGTGAAGAGGGAAGGAAGGCTAGGTCCTTTGTCACATAGAAATTTCCAGTTTAGGTTTTTTAGTTTTTTAGCTTTTCCTAGTCATGGTAGTACCATAAGAGATGGTCTTTGTATTCCTTTCTTTCTTGCCCTACTTTTCTTGCCTTTCTTTCCTCTCTTTATCACTCTTTACTTCTCTTCACTAGCAAGCTATCTCAAATTCCTTTGCTGTTGCTTTACCCCCTCCTTAGCGTTTCTCCATATAAAATCAAGTTATTTCATTAGAGGCCATTGTCTCCAAGAATAACATAGAAGAATGGCAATGGGTGCGATGTCTGTGACAGTAACAGTTGTTGTTGCTGCAGCTGGGATTTATTTCTTCGACAAAAGCCACACCAAAGCTCAGGTAATAAACTAGGTCCCTTCATAATGTTCTTTGCTTTCTTTCAACTCGTAGTTTTAGTTTCTTGTTTATGTGGAAGAATCCAAGCTTAACTTTGTTTATGTTCAGGAGCTGGGAAGCAGAATGAGATCATCTGGTGAAAACATGGTGGCAAAAGTGAAGAAGACCAGTGAGATGCCAAAATTAGCACCCCAACTGGATGGATTAAACTGTTTTGAAACATTAATATGTCATTGATTCTGCTTGGTCTACGTGGTTAATTATCTCCAACACTGCCTTGCAGAGGTTGTTATTAATGATAAACCATGGACATCACCTTCTTTCTCCAAAACATTACTTATTGCTTCTGTTGTAGCTAGTCATGCATTGATTAGACATTACTAAGGAAAAATGCTACAATTTTGTAGTCTAAACTTTCGCTGTTTATGATTTATTTGTTAATTCCTATGGCATGAGATGAAAGAGGTTGAATTGGAGGAAATCAGGAGAGGGATGTCTCCTATGAAACTTCTCATTCTATAAGATTATATATTGTACTTGAGCAGAGCATGCACAGAAGGAAGATTAAAACCTTAATGGGTGTTTTTAACTGATAATATGGGAGAAGCTATGCCATCAAAGCACAGGACATCATGTTGACAAATATTTCTGCAACAAGTGAGCTAAAATGAGACTGATGAACATAAACAATGACAACATCTTGTAGAGCAGATGATATATGGACCTTTAAGTATCTGTGGTTTAACTGATTGAAGAGAAAACTTCTGCTTTGAGTAAAAGCATCCTCATCATATCGCATTATCAACATGTTTCTAAAGTATGATACAAAATTATACAACCTCCCACTACCACTGAAAAGGGAAGAGTGACACTGGTAGTTAAAAAGTAGAGCATCTCTCATATTGGGTTTTCAACTTTCAAGTAGTTCCAGCATTCAATCTTGCATTCCTTCCCATGTTTCCAAACCTTCTTCCCACATTGAATATAAATGCCTTCGTCAAGAGTCCTCGATCAAAGCTACATGCAAGGATAATAGCCCCACCAAAAATGAGAAGCTTTGGTATGTTCCTGCCCAAAGACTTCTCAGAAGTAGTGGTAGCTGCTTCATTCTCTGACAAATTCTCATCGCCTCCCAAGGATCTCAGCAACTCTGGATTTATTTTGGTGTTAATCTGAGCCATGAAAGCAGGCCGAGAAAGTTCTGCCCCTGATGCTCTTGCTTTTTGGTAGGCACGTAAACCAGGTTCAATCTTCTTGACAGTTCCCCACATGCCCTGCCGCACTCCAAGCTTAGCGATTTCCCATGGGATGCCCATGTCTTCATGATGGAAGAGCAACACCTCACAAGCAGTCAGCTGGCCATCACCTCTCCTCGATTCCACTGATCAAGTGTAATTCAAGCGGATTTAGCTGTTAGTCAATATTCTAAGTCTCATGACAAATAATATACAGACTAGCTCTTCACCGGACAAAGCAATTGCCCAATGTTCTGGGGTAGTGAGAACCTGAAGAAATGTTTCAAGGTGAAGAAGGATTTATTCAATTAAATGGCAGAAAGGAAGAACATATGATATACCTGCTCGGATACACCAACTTGAGTAGTATAGGTCAACCCGTCTTGGCTTATCTCGCCTTGGGACAGATGAGCATGGTACTCCCTGAAATTAGTTAGAAGCAGTCAATTAGATTGGAGGTCCAAAATCTCAGCGATGATAGCAAAAGAAAACAAGCAGACATGATAAAAAGCTGATAGATGAGATTGCAGAATGCTCCCATTTGTTAATAAAGAAAGTCTTTTTCCACAGGACCTTGTGGTCCATTGCTATCTCTCTCCCACTAGTGGGAAGTGATTATGAGTTTGAGCAATAGAAACATGTAGTTCTAGAAGAAAACTGGGTTAGTTTGGGAACTGTAATTACACAGAGAGGGCCTCCCTCATATCCAAAAGGAACGAGTCTTTTCCATCCCTATCATTGTGTATCGTTTCAAACATTTTCTTAGACACAAGTTACTAATTTTTCAATTCACCCAAGTCAATTCAATAGGAACTGGAACTAATAAGAATTACACTCTGAGAAGCACTTTAAGCTATCCCAATTTTAAGCCAGTGAGAATCAATTGTTTATTTGTACCCTATGGTTGCGGATATTCAAAATGGAAGGTTTCAGAAGACCAGTTCAACTTAGTTAGCATCAGCAGCCCTAGCTGATTGGCTTGTTAGACCTCTGTTACCTTACATATAGCTGAACTCAGTTTCCATGTTTGTCCCATCATAAGTTGAGTTAGGTACCAAGTAGATGCTGCTTAATATTATTATTATTATTGTACATAATTTATAAACACAGAATAATAAACTCCTGATTCATACCTTCGTCACACAGAAATAAGATCTGCCCAACTCCCATATTCGCCGACCTATTATGTATTCCCTGTCACTACAGAAAAAGGGAAACTGCAGCACAAAGCATTAGTAGGAGATGAGCACATAAAACCAAGACAAGCTATGATTTAGAACATATGAAATGAAGACTCACTTTTCGAATCCAATGCACTAGCATGGTCCCTGTGATGGAACATTCATCTAATATTGCAGAATAAGCAAGCATGTCATCCCACTTTGTCCGGAAGTCATCATCCCAAAATAAGTCTCTCACTATCTCTGGTGAGGCATCCTCAAAGACAGTACTGCTACGATACTGAGGAGGACCAGTCTAACAACCCATTAAAACAAAAACTGATCAAAAAGATGTCTATATTCCACACATTATCCAATTGCATGAAAGAAAGTAGCTGAAATTCCAACCAAATTACCAAATTGAATCAGAAGAACTGATAAAACTGTTGGCCTGTATTAAATTACTGTTTGAATAAGAGAGAAAAGTCTACCTTGGGATCTCTCCTCCATGCTTGGTATCTCATAGTTGGGGTGGAACGATCCATCATATGTATCCAAGTAGAACCTCCATCTTTAACCTCAACAAGCTGGTTCAAATGTTTTAAATCCTCCTCCGTGACCAGACTAGCAATATTAGACTGCTCTTCATTCAGCTGTGATCTACTAGACAAGTACAAAGAAGAAATTATTCACTTGCCCCAAATTAAGCTCACTCACAATTTTCTTTGATATTATCCAAAACCATTTTATGGTCATCCCATAGAGACAAAGTTTCCCATTGTGTGTCAAACCCAACAATTGATAATTCTAAACAAATCATAAAGCACGAGATCATTGCTAAACTGGAAACTATTACTACAAGGAATCATAGATTTTCTGTTTCTTGCCCCATCCAATTCTAGTATTTGCACAGATTCAAGTTTCCCATTAGATACCATACTTTCATACCATAAGTTGTCATGATGGCACAAGCAACCCTCAGTTAATCAAATTGATTACGAATTTCAACTCCACAAAATTATTGAGAACTTTACCCGTTATTTAACAATAGACAAAACAAATACTACCGACAAACTTCTAAATTCATTCAAAGATTGCAAGGCTCGTTTCATTTAATCTTTTATTGATACAGAAAACTAGACACTTTGTGATAAGGGCTCGTACCTGCAATCTTCATATTCTGTAGGTGGCACATGAGATGGTTTCTGATGCTCTAAATTGTTGTTGTTGTCCAAAACCCAAGAAGCTTCACAATTTGAAGACCTCACCAAGAACGAATTCCACTGCGAGAAAGAACCAAAACTCTTCAATGGAGACATCAAAAATCGACAAGGTGAAGATGGCAACGATGACTCCAATATCTTTGATACACAAGAAGCCAATTTGTCACTTTCCCTGGTCACCCATTTAGGCTTCCATGACCATCCAATAATCAAGCCAATAAGAAAAGATATCCACAGTGGACCTAAAAAACCCACCGTTTCTGTACGTACACCTAACATTGAAGAGGGATGCTCTAAAATATCATATAAAGCCTCAATCAAGGCCATAGCATCATATAAACTCACAAAACCTAAAAGGGTTATCAATAAACCTCTAAATTTGTAATCTTCGTTGTCTTTGGTAACAAAAGTTTCAATCTTCGAATCAAGTAATCAAGGAAATTGATAACTCAAGAGATAGACAACAAAGGGTCTCAAGAAATATAGAGAAATATCAAACCCTGAAAAGAAATATCACATGAATTTGGTAAGAAGAAGACAAAGAGGGTGTCTGTGTTTGTTTTTGTGTGTGAAGATGATTGAGACACGAGTGGTGGTGGCAAGAAAAGATTGTGTGAGTGGATAAGACAAGAGGTGGGCTGGGTTCATGTCACCATGCTGTTTTTGAGAACTTCGCAAAGCAACCTTGTTCGGTGTAGGAGAAATCTTCTAAACGGAACTGTGTGCATAGAGGAGGGGGGCCCAGTTTGGGAAAAAAAGAGAGAGAGAGGATTGGTGGAGACTGACTTTAGTTAAGTACTCGTCTCCCAACACCGCCTCTCCTAGATTTGTCTTTATATGTATCTTTGGATGTACACACAGACAGGTCTCAGTTGCGTTGTGTAATAGTGTACTTTGTTGACGTGTTTTTGGGGCTAATTCTATACGAGTCCCTATATTCTTATCATTTTTAAATCTAGTCCCTTCACTAAAGTTCATTCTTTGTATTCCATAATTATTGACGTTAAGAATGTGGAAATCCTGTCAATTGTTTTTTTGTTAATAAGCATACTATTTTTTTCATTATTTCAGGAAAAGTGTCCTAAAGAAGAAAAATATATAAATAAATGCTTTTATCCTTGTTATGAATAAAAACCTCTTCGTCTCTCGAAGAGAATTTAACACTAATAATGTTATGTTTTTTTTTTTTAATACTAAACACATTCTTTGCTATCTCGAAAAAAAATATTTCTTAAAAAAAAAAAGTAATTTGGTTTATCCTGGTTACAAATCAAAACCTCTTCATACCTTGAAGATGATTCAGTTTCACTTTATATTAGATAAGTGACTTGCGTTATATTATGGGTTGTGTAAAAAATTATTTAACTTGAAAAAATAATCAAAAAAATTTATAATTCAGGTTATAGACCTTATTGGATCCAATAAGGCTACTTCATCTAATATTATGATAAAAAAACAATAACAATAAATGAACTAAATTAAAAAAAATAAAAAATAATCATGATAACCTGCACAAAAAGAATGCTTGCAAAAGAATAAATAATAAATCTCAATTACTAAACAATCTAATGTTGAACAATAAAATTGAGAAAAAAAAATGATCCAAGTTAACTAGAATTAGCATGTCAAACCCGTGACATGAGTTGTGAGGTCACGATAACTTTATAGAAAGCAAATTAAAAAAAATTACAATGCCCAATTCTCAATAATCTAAATGTAGAATGATAAAATAAAAAACAAAATCAATTAACAAAAAGAAGCAAACAAAAACCCAACAAACCTAAGCAAGGTTGCCAAACCTTTCGAGCCAAATAATTGAAATGGGATAGCCTAATAAAAAGTCAATTACGAGAAAAATTATGAAACTCAATTCTCAAACTAACTTAATTCTGAAGGACAAAATAAAAAAAATATTCAATCTTAAAAAACAACCCGAAAAAATAAATCAAAGTCACTTAGGCTAAGCCGCCAGACTTGGGATCTAGGTCATGACACTATAATAACCCTTTAAAAAGGAAAGCAAAGAAAATCAAATAGCTTTATTTCCAATAAATAGAATTTTGAATGATGAAATTAAAAAAAATTGATGTAAAAAAAATCTAAAAAAAGACCAATGTCAACCTGGGTTAACATTTTAAATCTGTGATCCGAGTCATGAGCAAGAACCACCTCATAAAAAAAATCATGAATCTTAATTTTTAACCAATCCAATAATGAAGAATAAAATTAAAAAAATAATTTTTTTAAGACCTAAAGCAAAAAGTAACAATAAAAAATAGGATCAAATTTGAAACAAAAATAAAATGGTAGGACACCTTTTTCTTTGGCAGAGCAACATAAAACTTTAGGAGAGAAAAGAGAAAAAAGAGAGAAGAAGGGAAAAAAAAACATGGATTACCATGTTTCTCTAATCATGACGCGTGTCACACTACTAGAAAATACTCACTGCGATGCTTTCAACAAGCTATGAACAATGAATTTTCATCACTGAAGGTAGTTGCATGCACTAGCTAGCCTCCAAATGCCAACACGTGTAACACACGTACCATCTAAGTTGCCCTACCCATTTACCCTAGCCCACTATCTTTGTTTGAGTTTCAATTTTGATCCATCAATATTTAATTGCTTTACATCAATATAATTTTATTTTATTTTTCTTGACATTGCGAGAATTCTATATTTAGAAAATCAAAACAAACTATCAAGTGAGATCCTAAATAAAGTCAGTATCAAAGGATTAAATTGGAAAAAAAAGTTGAGTGATAAAAAAAATCTTCCCTTGACTTTGAAAATAAATCTTTGATGTTAGCATAAAAAGGAAGGACCGAACATTTGTTTAAGCTTAAAATCGAGAACTCAAAACTCTAATTTTTTCAAATCAACAAAATAAAATTTTATTATTTTAAATTGAGCATCAATCAAGTGGAGAAATATTTCTTGACACTACTAGGTCTCCATATATAAACATAAAAACAAATCAATGATATTAATCTGAAATCAATGCAATGTTAGAGAAAAATAAAATTAAAAGATTAAATTGAAAAAAAAACCTTAGAGACAAAAAAAAATAAAATTTCACCATATGAACATAGTGGAAACTCTCACATGGGCACAGCAAGACATGTTGCCCTTTTTTTAATTTCAATTTTAATACACATAGAGAAAATATATATATATATATATATATATATATATATATATATATATATATATCTGTCATCTGCTCACAAGTGATGTCTATTTTTGGCACTATAGAATTTGCTATAATTAATTTGGTGCGCCATCCAATGCAAAAGGGTGTTGTCTTCCTAATTAAAGAGTGGATCCATGCAAGCACATTGACATTAATTATCACATTAATTGCTTTTTCATAAAATAAAATTAAAGATAAAAATGTTTATGCTTGAAATAATGTGACTCACCATTTCTTATCATACACACATGATCTTAACATCATTGCATTTTGCAATCCAAAATTGCAACTTTTGGTTTGCAGCTGTGACAATTACATCAATAACAAAGTGGCTTTTTTTTCATATTTGATTAGAAATCTTTATATTTTATTTCATGTTAGAATTTTTTTTAGTGTGATGTCACATATTTAAATAAAAATCAAAGTTATTAAATTTAGTTTGATTTATGACCCGACTCAAGACTTAAGTTACGAGTTGGACAGATTAATTTGGATAACTCAAATCAATTCAAAATGATTTTGTTTTAATTTTTTAAAAAGTAAAAGTGACATTATTTTTTTTTTTTTAAAAAAACTCAAACTAGATTTTGACCATGTTGATCACAAATTCACCTATAAGATCAATCAGATCAATTTCAAATTAAATCTTTTAAAAACCAGGCCAAAGGCTAGGTCGACCTATCAAGCTAGATTAAGATTGATACCTGTGTTAGAAGCAACATGTCCATACTGAAATTATCAAACTTGATCTGGCTCTTGACCCGGTCCATGACTCGAGTAACAAACTAGATAGGTTAATTTAAGTGCTTGTTTATAAGTGTGATTTATGTTGATTTTCAAAGTATTTTTTACTTAAAAATATATCAAAATAATATTTTTTATTTTTTATATCAACACATTAAAAATTAATTTAAAGTTAATTTTTTTTAAAAAATACAATTAAATCACAATACCAAACACCATTTAAATTGATACACGACAATCCCAAACAGTAACATTTTAAGATTTTTAGAAAAAGGTTAAAACACATTATATTATTGATTTAATATTTAATATTGTGATATAAAATACATTTCAAAAGTATTTTTTAAATAATAATATATCAAAATAATTTTTTTATATTTTTTTATACCGATACATCAAAATTATTTAAAAATATCTAAAAAACAATTTAAAAAATATTTTTTAAAAAAAAACAAAAATTGTTGTCAAAGAGAAATCTTCAAAGCACAAATTCAGTCAAAACAATAAAAAGCACAAATATATTTTACGAAATAAATCTTCAAAGTGATACCTTTTGCTTTTGCCAAAAACCAATTCAAACAGTTCTTGGTTACATTTTATTTTCTCAAAGGCTTCCAAAAATGCACCAAGTGGCAACCAACAAAACTATGCTTATGGTTTATCCCATGGGCAAATCTACAAGAACTCTTTCTTCCCATCAGTGGCAGCAGCCACCCCCATCAACACCACCTACCAAACTTATTGTAGTTCAGTGTCAAAAAGCTCTCATCTCTCTCTCATTCCCTTCAAGATTATTACAGATCGAGAATCTCCTCAAATCCCATTAAACCAAGCCAATCAATCAATGCTGTGTTCAGTTCAAACCAGCAAGTCCAGTTCAAACTGGTTAGACCGGCTCTGGTCCAACAGAGGCTTCAACAACAACAATGATAATGACCCTTCTGTTCCAAACCCATCAAGTTCTCCAACTACCAATGCCTCAAACTCTGTTATCAACTCAAACTCTGAGTCAACTCACTCTGACTCAGATCAAATCAAAGTTACAGCAACAACAGCGACAGCAACAACCAGGGAGATTTCTTCAAGTGACAATAAAGATTTGTTCTTTATAATGAACAATGTTCTTTCAGACCTCTTCAATATGGGTGGTGTCAGTGACCCAGTTGAGGAAAGTTCAAGACTTTCCAGGAAAAAGGAGAAGGTTCCTAGGAAACAAACAAAACCTAAATTTTGTTTCATTTCAGGGGATAATAGTGGTAATGATTCTTTAGATTGTGTGCGAAAAGACCGGAATGTCCTTGCTGCAACAGGGTCATTGAATTCTGATAAGAATTCTAATAATGTGGATTGTGGGGTTGTTGATGATGACGACGACGATGAGGAGGATGTTGAGGAGGATGTTGAGGAGGAGAAGGGTTTTGGTGTTGGTGGTGATAAAGAGCTAAAAGGGTATTCAAGAAGTGAAGTGACTGTAATTGATACAAGTTGTCAAGTGTGGAAGTTTGATAAGTTGGTGTTTAGAAAGAAGAATGTGTGGAAAGTTAGAGATAAGAAGGGAAAATCTTGGGTGTTTGGGAGCAAGAAGAGGAAAGGAAATGACTTGGAATCTGCTAATGGAAATGGTGCTAAGAAGAAAGCTAAAGTTTCAAACTTGGAGGTTGGATCGTCTAAGGATGTCAATGATGTGAGTTTATTTGTTTTAGTCTTGTTTGTGTGGGGTAGGAAAATTTTACGACGGGTTTTATGTTTTATTGCTGCATAACTTGTTTCAGATAATTAGTTAGTGACTTAATATTGCAAGGTCTTAACTTGTGCAGCATTTGAGCTCCTTTCTGTTTTCTTGACATGGTATTTCAGTATTGCATGTGTAAGATAAGTTGATATTGTTGAGTCTAGCATCAGTATAAATTGTCGTGGACTATGGCGTTGAAACTGCAGCGGTCAGCTTATTACTTTCATTCCTATCATTGCAATGGATCGAGTAAACTGTGCTATCACATATCGCAAAAGAGCTTATGCATTTTGCCACAGTTTAGCCTCTCATATTACATAAAATATTCACCCGTCAAACTTGAATAGTTTGATTAGTGCTAAAGCACAAATCAACATCTTTATTTCATCAGTTCTAGCAAGATAATCATGCCTCTTAGCATGAAAGTTCCTCTCTTTCAAAATATTGCAGTGCTGATAAAGTAGAAACCCTTGAGTGTGACTTTGATGTCTGAATATTAACTTTTGATTGTCAATGACTGTATATATACTCCTAGCTTGTAATTGTTCTAATGTTGCAACTGCTTCCTCTAAAAAACTTGATGTTTGTATGATAAAGAAGTTGCCTTTATTTTATGCTTATATGTCTGCAATGGTTTTAAAGTTTCCAATTAAGTGGACTTCCTTGTTGGGATTAGGTTTATCTGTCTGATTTACCTCTATGATTTAGAAATTCGTTCTATGTTTCTAGAGGCATATTATAAGGAAGAAATTTTATATTCTTCAATTTTCTAATTTTCTGAACTTAGAAGGTTATGTTCTGGAAAAACTTGACGGGGTGTACATTTTCGGGCCTTTGCCTGATAGAACATGTTCAACAAATGCAATGATCTATTTGGCTTTCCTAATTAGTTGGTGTTTGCATCACATGAAGGTTACAATGCGCTGAGATCAGTTGTATTCATTTGGTAATGCAAATCCTAACCTAATTGCGGGTGCAGACTCATTCCTTGAAATGATTTACTCACCTTATGATCCGTCTACTGGCTGCCTCTTTGTATTAATTTGGAACAGGGGCTATTTTTTCCTATCGAAGCAGTCATGTAGGTTAGATACATCCATTTATTGATAAATCTTTTCCAAAAGATGCAGAGGCTAACAATTTTTCAGCAACTAGTTCTTTGCGGTGCAGATTTTCTCATGTGTGAAGTAAATAAGCATAGGATATTATAAATTATGATCATAAATATCTGCCACCATCTCGGTTCTTTTTACTGGAATAAGTAGTTATGGCATTTTAATAGTATCACACTGCCTTGCACTTTACCATTCTCCACTCAGTATAGTACTGATTAAGTTTTCAGTTTTCTTTGTTTGACATTGTTATGGTTATGGTAACATTGTAATCTGCATCTACTTGTCCAAAGACTGCAAATGGGTCGAAGCATCCTTTTTCTTTCTGTTTGTTTGGACTTATTTTAGAACTGCATACTCAGCATACCTTTCTGAAAGCTGTTAGGAAGCTAAAGATTGCTATAGCAAACACCCATTGAAGGATCCCTTTTCTTTCTGCTTATTTGCTAACCTCCATGTTCAGCAATGTTATGGCTATGCTTTTGGCATTTGGCTTGGACTGAGTTCAGTCCAACAGTGTGAAAGTAATAGTATTTTGCATGGGTTTTTCCTGAATCAAAGCATGGCAAGCAAGAGTTGACCAACTGTGTCATCTGTCTTTCTCTGCATTACTTGTATTCATTTCATTTTGAGATGTTTGGTGCCTCAGCTGGTAATGCTGACTACAACAGCATGCCAAATGATGGTATGGAAGGGGAAGCTTTGATCAGTCTTCAAGTTATGACCGGAGAGGTGCTAATGTTATGTTTATTCTTCCTTGTGTAGGTTCAGAAACAAGAGGATGAGAGAAGGGAAGAGGAACATAAACAAATGCCAGAGGATCTTAGCCAAGTTCCCAAAAAGAGGCAAATATAATTGCAGGCCTTGTGCTGTTCTCATAATTTTTCACTTTGTTTGATGCTTGAATTCACATGAGAGATGCATTTTTCTCTTTTTGAATGTCTTGCAGGTTCCATTTTTCAAGATCGCCAGAGAAATCTATAAAGAGTGGCTCATCTGTTATTCTTATAAAAACTATACCTACGAGCAACAAAAGTGGGAAGAATATTACCAAGAATCGTCTCAAGGACACTCAAAGAAAGAACAAGACTTGATGGATTTGTTCTAAACTCCTGAATTGATAGCTGCAAGTTGTCTGCAAGACCAAACCCTTTACATTTGTCTACAACGCCTCCTGCTGCTGAAGCTCTTGGATCTGAAATGGTTTCATTTGTCACACTCCCCCCTGAAAGAGGTAACAGAATTTGGGGTTTGAAACTCAAGCTCACAATTACCTCAAACCCTGATTCTAACCCCTGATTGATTGGACATGGAGCGAAATCATTATTATTTGTATCTCTAGTATTTATAACATCCTTCAGTAACATTAAATATTTCGTTACAGGAAACTACAGTGTATTATTCCATCTTTTCATCAATGTGAACCTGTTCCAAATTCCCCAGTTCAACTTAGAGCAGTGTGTGCATTTTACCAATGATTAGGTTTCTCATGCTCATGACCACCAATACTTGAAACCTAACTGCATGCAACTATGTGCTTATACCCAATTCACCAGAGTAGTAGTAGAGGCAAACTTAGAGCAGTGAAGCTGAAGCCACTGTCAAAACCTTCAACTTCCACGGCCACAAGCTCATCCAAAGGGAACATTTGAACGAAGACAACCATGCTTGCAACAGCAAACCCATTATTTTCTTCTTCAAGTTCTTCCTTTCTATTGCAAACAACAAACACATCACCAACAAAGCTTCAATCTTTAGCTACTCCATTTGCAACTCTCTCGACCCATAAAAAGCCAACTCTAGTAAATTTATCTGAAGCATCAAGATTCTTAGGTCCTGTGGGTTTTTCACTCACTAAACACCTTCTAGTCCAGTACAGCTGCCTCGACTTGCCTGCAGTTTTGCAGATTGAAGTTGGTGAGCTGTTTTCATTCTCAGGGACCTTTTGTCAAACATGCTGTGCATATTATGTTCAGATACACATTTGGAGTACTGGGTTTTAATGAGAAAGAAAATGGGTTACTGTTAAGCAGATCCCAGGTCTAAAGTTTGCATCTTTTGATTCTATACGAGACCATGTTTCACGTTTAGATTAGCCGTTGAACTATATCGCATAATTGTGAAGTGGCCGGATGTGTTTAATAGCTGATGAAATTGATCCGTTGATATATTTTGTGCATAATGAATTAGAAGGAAAGGTCGAGCCAGCGTAGCTTAGGCTCCTTTTGATTGCCACTGTGCCAAGGTTCTTGGCTGGTTTTGATGAAAAGGCTAAGCTGTTGATTGATCGTGGAATTACTCAAGAAAACAATGTGAATTTGTCCAAGGCTTTGTTCCTTTAGTCTATTGAAGAAATTGATAGGATGGCTACATTCTTGAGCCGGTTTGGTGGGATTGACATAATTTGTTAGGCGGTCATTGTTTCTGAATTCTGATTTGGATACCCATTTGATTCCTATAGTAGATTTGCCCAGGGAGAACAGCGGTGGGTGACGGGGATGCTGCAGGGATTGTGTTGGGTAAACTCCCTGCCATTCTAACTTACAGCGTGAAGCATACAGCAGGTCATGTTGAGGTCTTGATATCTTTTGCTGGCCTTACTTATCCACAAATACTCAAAATTTTAAGTTACAGTATGGCTACAAATGTGCAGGTTGCTGCCTTCATTTATGTTTGCAAGAAAGAAATAAAAATATGAGGTACAACCTTTATTGAAATTGTATTGCAATAAAAAAAATAATAAAAAAAATAAAACTGTAGTTATGAGCATTTCAAGAATCAGAAAGGTAAGGACTTACATAACTTACTTGAAGATACCGACTGATTTTTAGCTTCTTCTTGTTGCATTTCTACTAGCTTTCTTCTTTCTTCTTCTTGCCTTTAGATTCCATTGATCTTCAACCATTTTTAGAAACCATGCAGGTCTTCTTGTTCTAAACACAACATATCCCATGATAACTCCAAACATAAACCCACATCCATACCCCATTGCAACAGCTTTCCATCCAAATCCATCTCCAAACAATGTTGAATCATCTACTTCAATAAAGTTTGATGGCCGCAATGGTGGTGCCTCACCACTGTTGCATTCTTTTGGCGTTGGAAATCCATATAAACCCAGGTTTTCTTCAAATGAGCTATGATCAGACGTGTTGAACTATACTTTCCACAAGGTATGGGTCTCTCATGATAGTATGTAAAACATTTAAAGACTTCAAGAAATGTTAGATTTGTCAACTGCACAAGAATTTGAAGACAGATCTAATGACTGTTCAAAATTAAATCCTAATGATGATTAAATATGATCTGTAAGGAAATTGTAAGAAAGGTTAAGTTGTTGAAGTCCTTTAAGCTTTCCAACTAGCTTTGAAATCTTATTGTTGGAACTGTTATTTGATAAATCAAATATTATGAGGATACTTTGGTTTGTGAGTGATTTTTATGGACTAGATGTAGCTAGAGTAATTTTTTGATGTTTTGTAAATTATATTTTAATCAACACCCATCATTGCTTCAAAATTATTGAAAAAACCCACTTGAATCCCGTTTGTTTGCTGGAAAGTAATTTTCTTTTAAAAAGTGAATTTTGGGAAAGTGAATTCCAGGAAAGTGAATTATTTTCCGATGTTTGGTAGTATAATGGAAAATAAGTTGGAAAACATTTTCCAGTGTTTGGTTATGTCATGAAAAATGGTTTTTGAAGATCTTAAAAATCTGTAATTTGATGAAAGAATTATAAGTAATCGGACCCTTCACAAAACCCTGAAGTTTATTGGATTTTAGAACAAGAACTTGCATCTCTAAAACGTTTCTAGGAAATAGAAAATGTATCCTCAATTTTATTGTTGTCAAGATCAAGAACTTTCTATATTGTGCAGTTGATGAAAAACAATGGAATTTCCCCTTGAAATTAATTGTCATTGAGGTAGAAATATCCCAAGCGATTCCCCTCTAAAAATGTTGAAGAGATAGTGCTTTAAAGGTTGTTCATGCCTTGATGAAAAACTGGGAGGTTGTTGCTGAAGGTGCATAGACATTGTGGACTACAACCACTCAAGCGGCGTCTATAAAACAGTAATTTCATACCATTTTATTCAATCTAAGAACTGTGTTTAAATTTTCTTTTTCTTGAGTCGTAGATATGTTTTGGAGCTCAAAATCTTAAATATGAGATTATGTATCCGTTCTTATGAATATATCATCAACTTTTCTCATTTAAGCAATGCTCATGTATATAAATCTCATCACATTTATGATCGACGTCCACAAATTGTGTGACCATCGAGCAAATCAGATATGTCCAATTAGTACGCGAGAAGAAAAATCTGCAAGGAAATTTTTTTCAAACCAATTAAGTGAAATAAAAAACTGATCAAGAAAGTCATCTTCACCTTCTTATGTCCACTTCAATCCAATCCCATCTACAGTTGCACACCAAGAATTAAGTAACCAATAAGTTCAGCTGTACACCAGTCAACGTGTTCTTGCAGTAACATTGCTGAACCACTACCAGAATCGAAGCAGCTTACTAATGGAAATTGGAGTTCCAAGGTTCTTGCACTCAAGATTCCCAAGTTGCTGTTGGATTGTTAGTCCTAAAAGATCTTTCGTTTTCACCGTCAACAAGAAAAACCAATCTTCGTTCGGCGTGTCCTTTTCCTCCTTCACCTCCAAGTCATCGGAACTTAAATATATTGTCCAGCAAGTCGTGCTGAACATGGAACTGAAGGTTGAATTATTCAATTGCAAATATTTCCACACAAGTAGGTCCCTTAGTTGATGACTAAACAAGAGTGAGTGTTGGAACCCGGAAATATTAATTTCCAAAGTTGACATTTTTGTTGAGAGATAATATCTACCACATTTGCAGCAAGTCTACGTGCTAATAAACACAGTTTGTGCTCTAACTAGAAGTTCCTTTGTAGCTCGTCTGATGGTGATGGGAACTGTTCTTGAGAACATCCACCCCTCTATCTTGTTGGCTTATAATCTTAATACTAATTAGATCTTCCTTTGCATGCACTGATAAATTATTACTGTTATTCTTAACAAGAAGAAGGGACTGCTTAGTTGACGGGTTATACAATTTATGTGTTTCTCGGAAAAAAGAAGCATTTCATAGTTTAAAGAATAGGAACGCATTGGGCATTAGAGGCTGGTAATTCACGCAACTGCAGACATTACAAATAAAAAACATTGCAAAATCGATTCATTTACATATGAAACTTCCCAGGAAAAGGCATTGGTTTTTTTTATATAGAAGAAACATCTAAGCTAGGTAATGAAACGATTAGCTGGTTAAAGTAAACAGAACTTACAGTGGAAAAAAACAGACAGTGCTCAAAAGTTGCAGTAGATTCCATGGAGCACAAGATCAGAAGAAAAAGGTCGTTGATGGAAGAAAAAGAATCTCAGAAGCAGGCATTCTCCCTAAAATGATGAAGCCCACCTCGTTATATTTGGTAGTTGATGCGAACCAAGATCTAGATAGTGCCCAACTCTCAAGGTTTTCCTGAATGCGTGAGATTTGCTCTTGAGTTTCAACTTTGACCATCCATTGCAGTCAATCTCTGAATCCAGAGAATCTTCAGAGCACTCATATTCCAACTCTCTTTTCAGAGGCTTGCAAGTTCTATTAGCTGATGCTGATTATTTCAACAAAGCTGTGACTCAGACACTGCGACACTGCTTGAGAAGCTAGGTTGCAATGTTGCTACTGTTGCATCCAGGTTTGAAAGCCTTAGTGCTCTCGGTCAAACTGCATCTTCTTTCCAAATACTTCTTTTGAATATTCAGAAACCTGAGATGGATGGATATGAAGTCGCAATGAGAATCTGGAAGTTAAGAAGTCGTGTTTTGCCATTGATTATTGCCATGATAGCAACTTATGATGATGATGTGTCGGACTAATGCTTGCAGATTGAAATCAATATCATTCAGAAACCAGTTGTTCTAAAAGGAATTTCCTATGTGCTTTGAAGAGTCCTGGCAAACAAGTTGTTTGATGAACAAAATGTCAAAAAACTGTTGTAGCTTCGACATTTTCAGAGCAGTTTGGGGGTCGCAAATGAATAACCGGACATCATTTAACCTCTCAAACCCCTACCAATCTTCTAGCGTAGAGATATTTACATATACAGCATTTACAGTCACAATGAATCGATGATCTACAAATTTAGATTGCCATTTTCTTGATTGACAGAGCTTTATCTTCCTCACAGCTACGAGTAGCTTAACCTATTGGACGTCGTTTCTATAACACTCTCAAGAAAACATGACGGCATGCAGCTTGATCACCAAGCAAACATACAATGGCCAAGAACAAAGAAAGGAAAGTTCAGCAGAGTCAGGAGCTGAACTACCACCCCCTTTGTGGGAAATCAGTTTCCTGTCCCCCTTGAATGGCTGTGTAGATAGATCTGATATACTCGGTATTCTTGAAACACTACCCCTCCCTTTCTTGGCATTTGGTCCCAACACCTCTATCATGTATTTCCAACCATCAATAGGTCTTCTCCTGCTAAATATGCGATCCTTGATAAAACTAGCTATCTGCAAGCAGTCACAGAAAAAATTGCTAGTTTAGCAGAAAGGAGATGATGACTAGGCTGAATAGTAGATTCATTGCTAAGACTAGCCTAAGAAAAAAAAAAAACATAATGGCATGACAACATCAATTCACCAGAAATTTGCTGTATACTATTCGATGATCAAATTCTTGGAAGAGAGTATCTTCCTCCCTCTGTGACATTTCCCATATATCTCCATCTTGTGCCTTCGTTGGTGTTTCCCAACCATCAGGCTTGCTTTTAAATTCGTAAGAGCTTGGGATCTTTGTGTTGTCCAGGTCATTAATGGCAGAGTCAAAATTACGTGATAAGATATCTATTAGAATTGGTAAGTTAGACAAAAGGAATCTATGTTATATTCCAAACTTGCCAGTAATCCTGCACAAGCTTAAAAGATCCTGGAATTCAATAGGGCTAAAAAGGACAACAAATTTATTCTCTAAATTTCTAAACTTCATATCGGACCTGTAACATGAGACTACCTGAATAATCTAGCAGAAAACATTTTATCACACTTACTACAAACAAAATGCACCGAAATTCTTAGTCCATTCAAATTCAAAACAGCTTTTAGGGAGCAGTGTTGGATTCTTGAATGGGAAGGAAACATAGCTTTATTACTTCATGGTCATGTAAGTGATTTTGTTCTCGATTTTTATTTTTTGTTCTCTATCCCTGTGGATGAAGACAATTTCACATCCTTTTCCTATGGAGCTCTGTTCTGAACCATCAGATCCTCCGGCAGCAACGCTGTTTCTCATGCATCATTCCATTCATCCTCTTTTTCGGTAGAAAATGATTGAAAAATCGGCCTCCTCCATTTATTCTCCAGAACCAACCCATAGTCATATTTCAAGTACACTGCAAATACAATCAAAACAAGAAAAATTCCAACTTTCACCAAAGATGTGAACTGGCAACTAAACTACATCACACATAATAAAAATTAAACTATATTCCAACAATTGATCCAATAACATAATAAATCAAAACCCCAACTTCAAAAATCACCAAGCTCTATATGACAGAACTAATTGAGAGAGATGAGTATGCTAGCAAATCAAGAAAAAAGTGAACTCTCAGAGTGTAGATTAATGAGGTTTAAAGATTGATTTAAGTGAACAGTAAAAAATTAAGACCCACCAAATCTGAGAGATGAGTTTTTGACCAAACCAAAAAAGCCCATGAACAACTAAAGAAACGAAAGAAGAGAACAAGTGAGAGAAATACCTTCAAAAAAACCCCAACTTGGCAACAATGACTCTATGAGTCGGAGCAATTCAGGTCCAGCTCAAGGAAGCGTTTTGAAGCTACAGTACAAGACAAGAGTTAAAGTATACAGAGAAGAGAAAAATACGAGAAAGCCCAAAAGCTATACAACATTTGAGTGGATAGCTCAAAGTATACAGAGAAGAGAACAATATGAAATAATGACATTGAAAACGCTAAGTAATGTTAATGATAAACTTAATCAGTAAATTGATAATGAGTTCGTTGTTAAAAAGGTTTAGAACTATATAAATGGAAATCTTTCTCTTTTCTAAACAACCAATCACTTGAAAATCTGAGAGGTCTTAGCAGAAAAAGAATGACAAAGAGAGCAGAGAAGGAAGCTAGAGAAACAGAGCAGCAGTGAAAAAGACATGAACAGCTTGAGTGACTTGGCAGATAATAACATGCCGACCATTAGTCAATCTTTATTTTCTTTCTTTTCTTAACCTTTTTTGTTTTTATCATTTTATTTCTACCATCGTCACTATACATCCCTTACAAAAATTAAATAAATAAAAATAATATATATATATATATATATATATATATATATATATATATATATTTGTTTAAATGAATTACATTCCCAATTCTCAATCTTGTTTTTTTTTGTTTTTAATGATACACGAAGAGTTGCATAGTATTATTTTGGATCTTGGCTTATTTAGGTTATTTTTAAAAATATTCATCATAATTTCAATATTACCTTTAAATATAGATATCAAACTTATGGAGATTGTTTTAAAAAAATCTCTAAAACTTTAAAGAGACATGTTGAGGAAACAAATCAAGAGAATATATTTTGAATTGAAATCTAATCAATACAATCATCAATTATGGAGGAAATCAAGTACTACATCAAAGGATAAAACTAATGATTTTAAATAATGAAGAGTATAATTTATTTCCATAATTGTTTGGATGTATTTCTATGTATAATTGTAATTAGTTGATTGTAATGTCACATCATATCAATAAAGTTTCTCATTTTTAATAAAAGAATTAAGAAATTTTATTGATATTTTCTGGAAATTCTAGAAAATCTAATTATAAAGTTGAAGAGGATAAAATCTCAGTCTTGCATTGTGAAAATTAAAATTTAGTCACTACGCTTTAGAAAATTAAGATTTAACCCCTGAATTTTTTTTTTGACATTATGGATGGAATGATTGTGAAGTTAAGGATAAAAAATCATACTTTTTTTCATTTAATTATGATACTTTTAGTTTATTCCTTGAATATTGTACAATTATGATTTGACCTTTGAATTTTTAAGGAAATTACAAATTGGTCCCTACTGGTAAAAGACAATTTCTAAGTTAGGTCCTAACAAGAAATTAAGGTTTATTGATGTTTTTATTTATCTAGTTTTATTTGATTTCATTTGAATTTGGTGTTAATTCTATAGAATACCATAAAGTGAGAATTCAATATATTATAGTGAGTAATAAATATGAGATATATATATTTAAGAATTTTTATGAAATGTGTTTTTGCATCCAAGTGTAACCATATGAAATCTGTTATATGATTATGAGTAATTGATATAGTTGCATCTTTAGAAGTATTTATGTGATATGTATGTTTGTATGTGAAGTGAGTAATTATTATGAAATACATGTGTTTATAAAGTATGAAATATGTACCTTGATATCACCACTATAAATTTTTTTTTTCAGATGCAATATTTTGTCAGTATAAAAGCTTTGTTTTTGTTGGTAAAAAATTATCACTGATAGATATACCGACTAAAACATTTCATCAGCTAGTGTCGCATCAAGGATTTCGATCCGTCGGTAATTACATCGATGACTTCAACTCCGATAAATAGGCAAACAAAATGTTAGTATCGATGATAAAATTAGTTGACGACCAATATCTGTCAGTCTATCTATCAATAATATTTATAAAGGTTTATTAGACCCTTTTAAAAGTTCAAAAAACCTAATTGCATCTTCATTTGGTTCTTCATCTAAAGGGATGCTATGCGAATCTTCACCTGAATAAACATGATTTATTCATATTTCATTCATCACCATACTCATATAATGATTACTATTATTATCTACAACTTCATATAAGTTGATAAAACTAGATATTGAGCTAATAATCTTTTCTAACGTAGTCTCGTAAATAATATAGAGTCTTTCATGTAAAACTAACACAAGTATTTCTTAATGAATTTTTTTTAGAAGATGCATTGTCACAACATTTAATTGGTGAAACCTTTTGTTTTACACTTTTCACATGAACATTTAATTCCATCTCCATTAATGTTCCCTATACAACCCTTAAGGTGAATTTTGATATATCCAAGAACGATCGTTCATTATTTAGAAAACTTATATAAAATATCGATAACAATATTTATTAATAATGTAACAATCAATTAAAAAATGAACTTCGATAATTAATAATGAATTCACAATCTAATAATCAATTATTATTTTTGTATAAAAATTTAATGATGCATAAAAATATTCACTAAATAAACCCAATCAACAATAGTTAATCAGTACTCAAATAATTATTTATCATTTGCTCAATTCAAACTTATTCAATTTAGATCAATACCATTTAATTGTTATCAATTCCGTAAAAAAATCATTTTTCCAAGATTTTTAACATAACAATAAAATTGATATAATGTGATTGTTAACCATTAAATAACACATCTTTCCTTTTTGTATAACACACCTAAATTACAAAATCAAAATTAATTTTATCAAATTATAAACAAATTCATTTTTTTCCAAATCATAAACAAACCCTAACAAACAATTCAAACTTTTATTATCTACATTGTAAATTATATATTTGGTGGGACTAGCCATCACACATTTTTTAAATGTTATAGTAGTTAGGTGAACTGTTGTACCTGTAAAAGGATGTGAAGGGGTATGCATTAATATGAAAATTTCTAATACAATCATCATCATATGTGTTTGATAATGTTATTCTGACATTTATTTATTTTGATTACTCACTAATTCGTCATGAAAACTCATTCATTTCTGTAAATATTTTTATTTCAAGAATATATCAATTATGGATGATGGAATTATTATTTGGATAATTCATGTTTAACACGTTCATGAAGGTTTTTGGTGGGAATCCTTCCGATCGTGTGCCGGTTCCGTCCTCGATGATTTCTAGTGCTCTGCAAATACAATCAAAAGAAAAAAGTCCAGCTTTCACCAAAGATGTGAACTGGCAACTAAACAATGGATTCAATAGCATAATAAATTGAAACCCCAACTTCAAAGATCACCAGACTTTCTATGAAAGAATTAATTGAGAGAGATGAGTATGCTAGCAAATCAAGAAAATAAACAGAGCCCGTGTTTAAAACACTGAATTGGAGAGAAATGAAGGGTAAAAAAGTGAGCTTTCAAAGCGTAGATCAATGGGTTTTAAAGATTGATTTAAGTGAGCAGTAAAAAGGCAAGAAATGAAAGAAGTGTTTTGAAGCTACAGTACAAGACAAGAAGTTGAAAGATGAAAGTACGCAGAGAAGAGAACAACATGAGAAAGCCCAAAAGCGACACAACATTTGAGTGGAAACCTCAAATTAGCCCCCAATGCATTATCAATTGAATTCCAAGAAATTTTTTTTATCAATTAGATCCTAAACGTTTTAGAAAGTTCTAAATTGGATTCATTTATCAATTTCTACTAATTTTCGTATTAATTTTTCTGTAAAATGATGCCTTTTTCTTGATTAAAATAGGCATAATAGATAGAAAATATTAAGAAACTTGATAGAAGAATCCAATTAAGAAATGTTTGAAATATTAGCCGACATCGAAAGATCAGTAAAGGATTTGCAGAAACTACGTACCAATCTGCAAAATCTCTAGTCATCAATAGTTTTAGCTATTTTGAATTTCAAATCTCTTGTAATCTTCATTTTACTCTTCTTTTGTTACTCAATTAGTTATATGTAAATTTCTATAAATACTACTGAATACGAAGTAAATAGTATCCTTTGAGTCATTCTCTTCAACGTGTCTCTACAAGCTTGGTTGAATTATTCAAAACACGATATTAACAGTGCACAATATTTAACTGACGGCATTCTTCTTGTTAAATCTTAATGATCTCTGGTTTGGTTCTTTCAAACCTAGAGCAAATATTGCTTGACATGATCGCAGACAGACTGCAACTAAGGTTTCACTGAAGAGGAATACTGAAGTTCCTAAGGTTCAAGTGCCGATTCGGTCGAGGGATGAAAGAAGTTATGCAGATGTTCTGAATTCGAACATTGTTTCAAAGAATGAAGGTCATATTCAGATTGCTAATCATATATAGTGACAGGAAGCATCTTAATGATTCAAAACACCAAGATATTCTATGGCTTCTTAATAGTTTGGTTGGTTGGATTTAAGAGGGAGTGGATTATTCCATGATACAGAAGGGATTGATATAGAGTGGTTTGGTATTTTCTGGCATCCGTTTTCTTGGTGCTTCACAAGCACTGATATTATTTGATGATTATGATTTAATGATGGAAGCTTTGCGAATTTTAATTGGCACCATGTCCTGGGAAGTTTTACATACAACAGTTACTTTGCGTTTGAATGGAGAAGATTATTGTGGAAATAGACTGACTCATTATCCAGATTATGAGTCCATATCCTATACCATGAATAGCTTCTTGGTAATGCTCAATCAGGAAGAAGATGATCAGTCGGGTGATTTAGAGTCTGCAGATGCTGATGTAGACAATAATGTTGATGTGGAGATGAATACTTCAGTTGATGATGCTGATAGGGACAATTTTGAGTTGCAATATAATTCTTCATTGGATCAGTTCAGGAGGCAAGTTACTTTTGAACACGAGAGAATAATGGAGTACAATATTTTATTTCCTGAGATTTTGGGATATCCTACTGCTTCCATTTCCAACACAAACACAAACTCTTCTGATTATGAGGACTCAAATTTGGAAGCTTCTCAGGAATTGGGTCTCAGTCCTATGGACTCTCATAACCGAATGACAGACTCCAATAGACAGTGTGATATGGACCGTCAGACTCATAATTCTTACTTTACTCAAAGGAGCAGATACCGCAAGGAAAGATTTCTTTTTAATACAGGCAGTTTGCAAAGCACCGCTGAGGAAGTAGAGGAGTCTTCAATGGATACTGCAATTCGAATGGGAAACAGAAGATGGCTACAGGAAAGGAATTTGCAGATTGCAGATACAACAGCAGCAGAGACTGAGGTTTATCATATGATGACAAATGGGACAATTTTGGATATTGGGTGTGGCTCTAATCTGAGAAATTTCACAGAGGAGATAAGAAATCAAGTGGAAAGGGAGTCGAGGACTGGAAAGCTATACAGTAATAGATTTGAGTCTATAGCTAGTGGGATTTGTATTGTTAATGCATATAAAGATTTTTTCTTGGAATGTCTGTGGTTTAGGCTTGACTGCAAAACGTAATTTTATTCTAAGATAACACGAGCATGATGTTGAGATTTGTTTTCTGCTAGAAACAAAATTGTCTTCTTGTACAGGCAGTTTGATTTATAAAATATGGAATGGGAGTGAGGTTAAATGGTGGGCATTTATTTCAGACGGTCGTTCTGATAGCAATATAGGATAATTCAAAATTCAATGTTCATTCAAGTGAATCAATTCGTTAACCTATAAATATTCAAAACGTTGTTTTGAATAAAAATTAAAAAATATCTTAAAGCTGACTGGGTTGAATGCCAACTGAATTTACCCTAATCAACTAGATCACAGGTTACCCAATTAAGTTACCAGAATTTGATCGAATTCACTCCTGGACTAATTAAAAAAAAAACCTAACTTCTTGATTTATGTTTCTATCCCTATGATATTCCCTCAGATTCAAGCCGGGTTTCAGTCCTAACATGTATTTGGATTTGTGTTCATTTTCTACCAGAGTGAAGGCAACAAATGACCCTAGAGGATGACTGGGATCATTTTGGTCGGGCATTAATTCAAGTCCATTACAACACTCATTACCCTTTTGTTTCTTTTCAGGATTTCTATGATTTGCAAACAGCAACATCCATCAATGATTAAGTTCGTTAAGGTAAGAGCTGGCACTGGTTTGTCTAAAGTAGACAGGTCCAGCCTTGAAAGCAAAACACTTATTCCTCGAAAGTTGCAAGCCTTTATTCCATTGTAGCACAGCCTTCTTTCATGAGTGCAAGCTTTGTCCACTCGATGTCAAATGATGAAAGTGTTCATGATGTAGATGCTTTTGGTACTAGCTAGCTTGAAAGAGGCCAAAATCACATAAGAAAACAAAGCAATGGAGGTGATATCTGCAAGTATTGAGCATTATAAAGACTAGGGGTCTGTTCACTAATCATTAAGAGAATCTTTTTTTTTTTCATTATTAGATTTTCTTAATAAAATAATTAGAACATGTGTCATTTATTGGGAACAAAGACAAGTTTTCTTCAAATAAAAATAATATATATATATATATATATATATATATATTTTATAAAAAACCAATACTATAAGTTATAATATTCTGTATTGGTAATAATATAATGATAGAATATTAATTTTGTTCTTGTTATCCTACGTGACTCACAGGTTGATGAGATGCTGTAGAAACTGTTCAAAAATAATATATTTGTACAGGGGGATAAGGCTTGACCTACCATATTCTTAGGCACAAAAAGAAAAAAAGGTGCTTGAGATAACTTGTGTTGCAATCCCTGAAAAATCTAAGCTGACTTGTTCCATTCTTAGCAGCTTAATTTGAAGTTCAAACTCCAAAAACAATGTGGACATGCTTTGTTTTTTATGCGATTAGGCAGCTGTGGCACGCGGCAGGAAACAGGATCGAAAGCGAAAGAGATTGGATTTGCATGGGTTGGGTTACTAATTAGGCAGGCCTGCAAATATAATTATCAGTTTGGTGGAAAAACCATCAACTTCTGATCGAATAATTGTGTGTTTTTCATGGTAAGAAAACTTCAAAAAGATTGAAAAATTCAAAGAAATTAAGTTAGACTGGCATGTTGTCACTTTCTCATCTTCCCCAACTGGTCCATATATGGCTGCTCTGCCTCTTTATGCCATGCAAATTGATGCCCGTCAAATTGTGTGTCACAATTGTTACCTTTTTCTTACTAGTATCGCTTGTTAATTTATTAAATTAATCTGCAAGTCAATCGAATATATCTTACAATTGTATTATTTTAAATATAACTTGATTAAATCTTACATGAATTTAGTTAAATCACTTAAATTTAACTATGTCAACATCCATTTTCATTAAAAATAAAATAAAATCAAATAAAATCCAAATTAAATTTTAGATCAGCCATTAATCCACTCATCCTTGAGTATAACAGAGAACAACTTTTTTTTTTTTTATACAAGGAACAATAAAAGTAAATGCCTTCATTTTCTGGGTGTTCAAAGAATACTCAAATAATTGAATATTCAATGGAATCAAGCAATGTGAATAAAGTATGGTCGTACAAGTCCCTTCACAAATCATAATATATAGACCTCAAGTCTTTCTGGTCATTCATTAACAGCTAGGGGCAATAACCCACCTCCCTCCTTCCAATTTCGTGTCTTTGACCCAGTAAATTTGCCGGCACAAGTTGACTATAACTCCAAACTACACAAGCCATACATCTCCCATCTCCACCATTAAAATCATCATCCCTCACTTTCCATACTCGACCATTATTTCTACTTTGCTTCAATCCCCTTTGTTCTTATTACCTTTCTAACATGTTTATCATGAATCTTAGCAGCCCAATTCTTGTTCATTTCATTACAATCGTTGTCTTTTTAGTCATAATTAGATTTTTGGCAAAAACATCATTTCTACATATTCTTGTTAGATGTTGGAGATCGTTTGAAGACAAGTTTTATGTTTACCAAATCTTCAAGGTTCCACAATTCAATGATCTTTCCCTAGAAAATCAACTCTACCACAAGGTCTCCACTTATCTAACCTCGCTGCCTGCCATCGAAGATTCTGATTTCACCAATCTGTTTTCGGGTTCGAAAGCGAATGACATCATCCTCCATCTCGACAAGAATCAAGTGATTCATGATAGTTTTCTTGGGGCTAGAGTGCATTGGAGCAATGAGAAATATTGTGAAGGAAATGGTAAGAGAACATTGGTGTTGAAGTTGAGAAAGAAAGACAAGAGAATGATTCTACGTCCTTACTTGCAGCACATTCTTTCGGTTGCTGATCAGGTTGAGCAGAAGAGCAAAGAAATCAAATTGTTTATGAATCTAGAGCAGAACCCTTATGAGAATGGAAGGTGGAGATCAGTTCCTTTCACACATCCAGCCACCATGGATACAATGATCATGGATGGAGACTTGAAGAACAAGGTAAAAGCTGATCTTGAATTGTTTTTGAAGTCTAAGCAGTATTATCACAGATTAGGTCATGTATGGAAAAGAAGTTATCTTCTTTATGGCGCGTCCGGGACAGGCAAATCCAGCTTTATTGCAGCCATGGCTAGATTCCTCAATTTTGATGTCTATGACATTAACATCTCCAAGGTTTCCGGTGATTCTGATCTCAAAATGCTCCTGCTGCAAACCACAAGTCGGTCCATGATTGTAATTGAGGATTTTGATAGGTTCTTGACTGAGAAATCAAGGGATGTGAGCTTGTCTGGGGTCTTGAATTTCATGGATGGAATTGTTTCGTGTTGCGGCGAGGAGCGTGTGATGGTGTTCACCATGAACTGTAAGGATCAAATTGATCAAGCAGTGTTAAGGCCTGGCAGGGTTCATGTTCATATTCAGTTCCCATTATGTAATTTCTCAGCATTTAAGAGTTTAGCCAATAATTACTTGGGAGTGAAGGAACACAAGCTTTTCTCACAAGTTGAAGAAATTTTACAGTACGGTGGATCGAGTTTAAGTCCAGCTGAGATTGGTGAAATAATGATCTCTAACAGAAATTCGCCGACCCGGGCTTTGAAATCAGTCATTTCAGCTTTGCAATCACAAACCAATAGCGGTGATTTAAGAGGGCCAAGCAAGGTTGGCCAAAGAATGACTGGCAGTAGGTCAGCTCGGTCCAGCAGGGACGAGACAGGTGAAACTGGAGGCGTGTTTAACCAAGAAAGTAGTGTTCATGCTGTGAGGGAATTCAAGACATTGTATGGATTGTGGAGGATGGGAAGTAGAAGAAAGGAATCAATGGATTTAAGCTCTTCAGCAGAGAAGGAAGAATCACAGCAAGCAGCTTAATTAATCTTCAATTTAGAAATGTAGATCATAATGTTAATTTTCCTTTTCTTTTCTTTTGGTTGCAAAGTAGAAAGACACCCTCTTGTAAAAGGGTACACATCATAGTGGTAAAGAAAAGGTTTCTCTTTTTTGTTTAATGGCAGTCAACAATTGACTCTGCCTGAAGGTTAATGTTGATGAACACTCCAAATGCCTCTAGCAAAAGACATTTTGAGCAGTCTTCTATGACTTCATTAGCTCATCCTTGAGATTTGACGGCAAAAGATTGCAAACAACCTGTGCTAACATTCTGGATGGTCAATTCAATTTAATTAAAGGAATTCTATGCTTTATTTTTGTCAATGCCTTGACTATTCCCAGCATCTTTAGCTGCATAAGTTTGATGGCAAGGAAGCTGCCCTTTCCAAGTTGCCATTTAGGCATTTGGCTTTTCCCTGCCTTTCCGTGTTTGCTTCCTTGGATTGAAGTCAAGCTGTTTTTTTGGCCTATCGCCAATTGTCCCTTCGGCTTTTCCCATCCAGCTTTAGCCCGTTTGTCCAAGTTGCTGCGTTGAAAATCTCATTCTAGTTTAAAACACAATGAGCAGATATTTGGCCTTCGGTTTTATTTCAAGTCAAAGTGACTGCAAAGCATGACGCAGCAATACTCTCTATTGAGCAGCTTTCAATCATCTATTTTCAAAATTGTTAATATATTAATCAAATTATCTTAAAAACACATTTTTTTATATTAAATTGGTGTATTTATAAGAATAAATTTATTTTAGATGTTGATAGTGAGATTCTAACTTAAAAGGCTAAAAGAGAAAGCAAATCGTTTTGAACAACATACCAATCCTTTAAGATTAATCCTGTTATTCAGTGCAATTAACTGGAAATTTAAGGTTGCATGAATTTGATTGGTGTAATAATTTTCAAGATTAGGTAAGCCCAGTGGGCCTCGTAGATTGAATTATTTAGATTAATGTAGAAGCCCAATAGTTTCTTGAATGAACATTCTCTTTGGGCTCACAGCAATAAAGACCTCCCTCACAAAGTCATTAGGGCATCCACCCCTCCCGAGTCCTCGGCCATTTTTAGTGGGTAGTAATATTAATGTTTAACAGCCTAATTCTTTGTTTATGAGATTTGTATGTGACTTGTATCCATTTAATGTTTTTCTAGCATGTAAGAAAATGGATGAGCAGATTTATAAAGTATTTGCCATGTCATGCAAAAACATCTTTCATTAGCAGATTCTTAAATCTTCTTCCTTATATGTCATTGCTTATTTTCCTTGGAAGAGAAGAAAGAGAGTTTGACTTTGGACACTGTTTATTTTAGTGTCTAGCTAGTAAGCAATACATTA
>Ga0325411_1000513_pt1 | contig 40909 bp, 17 predicted proteins | sample PopdelMetagenome_13_FD_206181 | JGI IMG/M metagenome (GOLD analysis project Ga0325411, IMG submission 206181) | Populus deltoides microbial communities from Bellville, Georgia, United States - Xylem-PdIQD-R4 | ecosystem: Host-associated > Plants > Phyllosphere > Stem > Wood/Secondary xylem...
ATTGATAAAAAGGGGTGGGATTGATTATATTTTTTATTTGACAAAAAAGAATAATAATCCGAACTAAGGATTGAAAATACTTAATTGCCTACACATTCTCTCAGCTTGGCATTGCCAAGATTGTAAAGGGTGGCACTTACAATAATCCAAGGGAACACGAAAGGCAAAGATAATTATCACCATAGTTGTTTATTGTTAAACATGGCTGTCCCTGACGTGTTGATTCAATGACGTATCAGGGACAGCCATGTTTTTTATATTAAATTTCGCTTGTGCGCACAGACTTCGAAGACATAATTGCACACGTTTTTTGAGCAAGCAACTTCAATTTATGGTTCCTTTTTAATTGTTGATAATTAACAAGGCAAAAGGGTTAGGCCAATTGAAGTTATCCATAATTATCAAGGAAGGGTGTGGGAGAAGAAATATTTTCTATTGATGGGTTTTGAAAAACAACCATATTATTTAAATAGACATATGATAGGGCTTTATTGTTTTGAAAAGTTAAAAGATATTTTAATTATAGTTACACATTATTTTATACAATTTATTTATTAAAATACACTATCATTACTGTTTTGAGCTTAGGTTTTTTTCTAAATTGTTTTGGACATTGATCCATGAGTATTTATAGTGTTTCACTTCTCACTCATTTGATGATCAAGTTATACAGAAAAAAAAAAGATTAAAAAAAGAGAGGAAAAGAATGAGGAAAAGGAAGGGTGTGGGAGAAGAAATATTTCCTATTGATGGGTTTTGAAAAACAAACCATATTCTTTAAATAGACATATGATAAGGCTTTATTGTTTTGAAAGGTAAAAAGATATTTTAATTATAGTTGCACATTATTTTATACAATTTATTTGTTAAAATACACTGTCATTAGTGTTTTGGGCTGAGATTTTTTTCCGAATTGTTTTGGACATTGATCCGTGAGTATTTATAGATGTTTCACTTCTCACTTATTCGATGATCAAGTTATACAGAAAAAAAAAGAGATTAAAAAAAGAGAGGAAAAGAATGAGGAAAAGGAAAGGTGTGGGAGAAGAAATATTTCATATTGATGGGTTTTGAAAAACAAACCATATTCTTTAAATAGACGTATGATAGGGCTTTATTGTTTTGAAAGGTAAAAAGATATTTTAATTATAGTTGTTCATTATTTTAGACAATTTATTTGTTAAAATACACTATCATTACTGTTTTGGGCTTAGTTTTTTTTCTAAATTGTTTTGGACATTGATCCGTGAGTATTTATAGGTGTTTCACTTCTCACTCATTCGATGATCAAGTTATACAGAAAAAAAAAGGAAGAGGAAGAGGAGAAGAAAAAGTGTGGGAGAAGAAATGTTCCCTATTGATGGGTTTTGAAAAACAAACCATATTCTTTAAATAGATATATGATAGGGCTTTATTGTTTTGAAAACTATAAAGATATTTTAATTATAGTTACACATTATTTTATACAATTTATTTGTTAAAATACAATATCATTAGTGTTTTGGGCTAAGTTTTTTCCCCAGTCGTTTTAGACATTGATCGATTCAAATCTAGATAAATCATCTAAACCTAGATGAGACATGATTGAGTTAATTTTATATATATATATATATATATATATATATATATATATATATATATATATAATTTTTATTTAAAAAGATGTCATTTTATCTTTTTTGTAATTTTTTTATCCAAAATGATATCATTTCAATTTTTAAAAAAACCCGCTAAAACAATATCATTTTAAAATTGACTTGTGTTGATTTGATGGCCGAGAGATTGACTTAGTAATCCAATAACCTAAGCCTATAACTAGTTTGACAATTATGATCATGACTATAAAAGAGGATGTTTCGAGGATTGGAATTTTAGAACCAGAAACTACAATGACTATAGGAATGATCTCATTCTAGCTCATAGTTATTAAACCCAGTCCAGAGGTTGACCCAGCCAAAGGCTAGGTCTTAGGTCACATAGGATAACCCAGGTCAATTCAGGAAAAAAAAAAAAATATTTGACATTTCAATATTCCATATGGAAAAATTAATAAATAATCCATATGAATTTAAACTATATATAGTTATCTCACATGGAAAAGTTAAGAAATATTCTATGTGGATGTAAACTATATATAATTATTACATATTGAAAAGTTAAGAAATATTTTATAAGGATGTAGATTATATATATAAAAAAATATGTGAGGTTAAGTATTTATAAATTAATTTTATGTTTTTTGGACTTATTAAAACAATATAAAAAAAATCGGGTGTCATCCGGATTATAGGTTAACCTAGTAGATCGTTTAAGTTAGACCAGGTCAATTACAAGTTTGAATTTTGCCTATTTAAAACTGACCAAGATCCTAGATCATACAGGTTTGGTATCAATTTATCAGGCTGTGTTTCATAACTTTGTTGCAGCTGGCTTAACCAAAAAATGAGAAGACAAAACACCTAGTAAGTACCAAGTACCGATGAGTCATTCCAGTTCCATGTTATCTAATAGGTACTCAACTTTCCTGACTAATTTCAAGTACAAAGCCCAAAAACTCTTTAAACATGAGACAATTCATCTCTTCACTACAAAGTTGCAAACACATTAACCAAATCTCACCAATCCATGTGAAAATTATAACGAACCACTATGATCAAGACTCATTTGTCGTGTTCAAGCTACTTCATGTTTGCTCCAATCTAAACTCTATTTGTTACGCGTCCAAGATCTTCTCTCACACTTAAAGCTCAAATATCTATCTTTACACTGCTCTTATTTATGGGTTGGTGTTGTCTGGCTATTACACTGAAGGGATTCATTTATATTATCAAATGATCAATTCATCATTTATAAACAATTGCTATGTGATCACTTCATTTTTGAAAGCTTGTGGGTGCCAATTGTCTTTGAAAAAGGGGAGAGAGGTTCATTGCCAAGTTTTGAAACTTGGTTCAAGTTCGAATAGATTGATAAGAATGAAACTAATTGAACTTTATGGGAAGTGTGGAGCATTTGAAGATACAAGGCAAGTTTTCGATTAAATGCATGACATACATGTTGGTGCATTGATAATCATGATAAACTATTAGAAAGATTTTCATATTTAGAAGGTTAGGGTTGGTTTTGGACTTTTTTTTTCTATTGCATAGTTTTACGCTAATACGTATAATTTTTTATCTTATCATTGTATTGGGATCCAATTTACCAGAAGTTTTCAGAAATCATTTTTTATATATAGTTAAGATTTTAGGTCAATAGGACATCATAAAGACCTTGTGATAAGATCCAGAAGCTATTGTGCAAGAATTTATATTAGTTTCTTAGTTGATTTATGATTGTTTTATCTATTTTATTTAGAACTCTATTATTTTTATTTTCTAGAACTGCTTGCAATGTTTTTTTACCTACTATAAATAGGGTTATCAAGCTTATGCAATGTGGTTCTGAAAGGAAAATTGTGTTAAAATTTAGATACTTGCTTTGATTTTAGAGAAGTTGGTTACTTTTTTTTATTAAATTAAAACTACCAAATAAGCCTGAGATTCTTTTTAGAACCACTTTGCATCTACTTCACGATCACGAGTTGCATTACTTAAAGACATATTAAAACAATCTTTCAAGGTAATAAAACATGTATTGTTTACATTGATGAAGCTAAGTTTCTCATTGATCAACTAGCTACAATCGACAAGCTTATAAATGATCAAAACCTTATTATCCAATTGCTAGGGGTTCTTAAGGTAAGCTTCACTCTCTTTATTACCTCATATACTTTTTCTACATGATATAATGATATTTTCTTAGAATATTTTGAAGTTGAACTACTCAACTTTAAGGCATTGTTCGGAAATCAACATATAAATTCTATAGATGTTTTTTATGTTTTTGCTGCTAGCAAATATAAAGTGTCAAACTTTACAAAGAAAGCACAAAAATCAGTTGTAAATACTAATTTCAAATAAAATTGAGCTCTAATCATCTTTAATCTTCAATGATCTAATTTTGTATAATAGAATAATCCTCTTCTGTAAGGTACTTCCTTCAATAGACCTATCTGTCACATTTATGACAAAACAAATCATATTGCACTAGGTTGTTGTAAAAGGTTCAATTATGTGTATCAAGGTCAAATTTCTATTAGTGTTATTAAACCTGGTCCGGCTCGGCGGGTCGACCCGGTGGCTGGACCAGTCTGGGTATAATAAAAGACTGGCTAAGGCAACAGCCTGGCCAAACCCATGACCTGGTCGACCCGGTCGAACCCTAACGAGACTTGAATTTTTTTTTCAAATGTGGTATTTGAAACCCATTAGTATATATACTCTATGTGTCCAAGAAAAAAGTCTTGTTTTTTCAATATGGGATAAAAAAACATTTTGTTTTAAATACTTCAACTTAAAAAGATAACATAGTATCTTTTCAATGTGGGATTTGAAACCCTTTCGTATATATACTCTATGTTCCCAAGAAAAAAATCATGTTTTTTCAATGTGGGATAATAAAATTTTTGGTTTAAATATTTCAACTTAAAAGGATAACATAATATCTTTTCAATGTTGGATTTGAAGCTCTTTCGTATATATACTTTATGTTCCCATGAAAAAAATTATGTTTTTTCAATGTGGGATTTGAAACCCATTAGTATATATACTCTATGTTCCCAAGAAAAAAAATCATGTTTTTTCAATGTGGGATAAAACACCTTTTGGTTTAAATACTTCAAGTTAAAAGGATAACATAATATCTTTTCAATGTGGGATTTGAAACCCTTTCGCATATATACTCCATGTTCCCATGAAAAAAAATTATGTTTTTTCAATGTAGGATTTGAAGCCCTTTCGTATATATACTCTATGTTCCTAAGAAAAAAATCATGTTTTTTCAATGTGAGATAAAAAAAACCTTGGTTTAAATACTTGAACTTAAAAGGATAACACAATATCTTCTCAATGTGGGATTTGAAGCCCTTTCGTATATATACTCTTTGTTCCATGAAAGAAGTTATGTTTTTTCAATGTAGAATTTGAAACCTATTAGTATATATACTCTATGCTCCCAAGAAAAAAGTTATGTTTTTTCAATGTGGGATAAAAAACTTTTTTTGTTTAAATACTTCAACTTAAAAACTTAACATAATATCTTTTTAATGTGGGATAATTTTTTTTTAAAAAAAATATTCTTTTAAACTTCATTGTTTACAATATGTATAACCTATATTTACACGGATTTTTTCATATGAAATATTAAAACTTTAATTAATTTTTCCGGGTTGATCCGAATTTAATAACTATGATTTCTATTGCTAAACTTGCAGTCATGACATCTAAATCTATTGTGACACTTGATAATCAAATTTGTTAAGTTGATAATGAGGTTAATGCACACATAACCAGTAATGCAACAAATCTTACTACTCAATAATCATTTGAATGAGTAGACATGATCAAAGTTAGCAATAGGATAAATTTATCAATTGAAAATACTGGACACACTTCCCTTCTAGTTGATAATCAGTCCTTTCATTTGTAAAATATTTTATATTACCCTAATATATTTGTCAATTTTTTATCCATCAACAAATTATGTCTAGATAATAATAATAATTTTATACTAATTGACTATAATTTCTTTGAGAAACAAAATTAGACTAACAAAATCCTATTCCAAGGTTGGGCAAAGAATGGTCTATATCCTCTCGTCGATAACAAGAGCTTCTTCAATGAAATGCATTACTTTGCAACTAAGTTAGAAACTAAAATAATCAAGGATAGATAACATAGTCATTTAGGACACCCCTTCCAAGCTTGACTTAGATAATCTATTTTAGTACCAAATCCTTTAGTAAATATATATTTTTATAAGTCTTGCCCTCTAGGAAAAGCCAAACAGGTTCCATATAACAATTCAACACATTAGATACAATGTCTATTAGTCCTCATATACTTAGAAATTTAGATGTCTCCTATAAATTTAGTTATTGGATGTTGTTTTTATATTATTTTCATTGATGATTTTTCATGTTTCACATGGTTGTATCCTATGGCCTATAAATCTGATGTATTTAAAGTTTTCAAAAAATATAAAGCTTTTGTTGAAAACTTATTTTCTTGAAAGATTAAACAAAATCAAATAAACAACGAAGGTGAATTTCTCTCTAATGAATTTAAATGATTTTTAAGTATAAATGACATTTATCATCAACTAACTAGTCCATATTCTTCTCCATAAAATAAAATTACAAAGAGAAAACATAGACACATGAAAGAAAAATGCTTAACTCTTTATGCAAAATCACATTTACCAACAACTTATTTGTACTCATTGCTTCCTAACATTGGTTTATTTAATTAATAGGCTCGCAAAAGAAGTTCTAATCTAATCTAATCTATCTCCTTTCTATGTGCTCTACAAATCAATCCCTAGTATAATGACCTATCTATTTTTAGGTATAGTTGTTATCCATTAATCTCACTTTATGAAGAAAATAAGCTTTGTTTTAAAAGTAAAAAATGTGTTTTTCAAGTATACTCGGACAATAAAAATGATATGATGCGAACTGCGTGATCATGTGGTCACGTAACCCATATGCAAGAAAGACAAATCATGAAAAGCTAAAGAATCTTGTTTGATAAGAGAGTGACATAGAGATTACCTAAACCAAAACACTAACACTATTGGAATAAACCTCCACCCAACGAATATTAGTTCATGAACGAAAAGTATAAGAAATAGGTCACAAAATCAGTTAACCTTGATAACTCAAATATGCTCTTTGTCCTAGTGAAAAGAAAAGTGTCATCTCATGCAAAACACAAGTTTATTCAAAACATCATGGCTCTAAAGCTAAAAACCTAAGAACAAGCTAAATAACTTATTTATACAAGGTAAAAAAAAATAATCCTAAATAAGTCCGAAAAAATAATAAAAGAATATGAGTCCAAATAAGAAAAAGAATCCTAAATCAATTAGGAAAATAATGCAATTCTCGCAAGGTAGATTATGGACCATATTTCAAGACCTTCATGATGTCTAATTGATCTGAAATTTTAACCTAATATAAAACAAGATCTCTTAAAAATTTTGGTAAAGTTTCAGCTTGATCCAACAATCGAATTGAAATTATGTTTGTTAGTGTAAGTTAATGCATTGAAAAAAATTAGCCCTAAACCAACTTTAACCTCCTAAATAAACATGAAAATCTTTGTAATAGCTCATGCCCCTTAGTTTCCTTATAGAATATAAAAAGTCCTAAAATTCTCTGCCATTAAATATCACCATCCCTCCTTTCCTAATATAACTAGAATAACTATGGAATCCTCGTAAGAAAAGGATTTTGAAACATTAAAAGAATTCTTGCCACAGTTGGAAACTATATTGTTGTCTATTAAAGATCCTTGTAGAATTAGAAAACTCCTAAAAATAAACTATTGAATTTTTATCCATTATTAGAAAAAAAATCCTCTCCAAATAGAAAGTCCACAAGTCAAAAGAATAAATAACAAAACTCATATAAAACCTTCTGACCGATATCAGAATGCCTTCTCGAACTTTGATTGACCTGAGATTTTAATCTCATATAAAACAATACATTTGAAAACAACTAGTAAAATTTTTTATGTTATCCAACCCACACCAAATGATCCATTAGTAGTTCTAGTTGGCCCAATCACTAGGGCTATGGTAAAGAAGTTCAAGGAAGCCTTTAATAGGCTTTTACAAGACACATGGGTGAAGGTGGACTACAAAAAAGCAACAACCAAAGAAGAACAAGCCTTAATAAATTTGATTCATATTTAAGATGGGCTTATGGACCATGGGTTTCGGCATCATTGGGCTTGTTTTTTCAAGTATTTTATGTTTCTCAATCCAACAAGGAAACCATGAACTTATTTGGATAAAAAAAAATTCTAATATGTCAAGGAGTTTAATCTATCAATGAGATTTAATTGGAAGGAAAATCCTACTCTACCTTGGACACTAAAGGTGGTGGGAAAATAGGATTATTGAGACAAGAAAAGTTCCTAGTCTATTATTTAAAGAGTAGTGGCAGCACCATGGGATAAAATTTCAAAATAGGATTATTGGGACAAGAAAAATTCATAGTCTATTGTTTAAAGAGTAGTGGCAGCACCATGGGATAAAATTTTAAAATATTTATTTTATTATTTTCATGTTATTTAGTTAGTTTTAGGTTTATTTTGTGCCTGGTTTCAAATTGAGTCAAGTGAACCCATTAAGTTATTTTAGAGATTTATTTCCAAGAGTATAAATACTTTTTTGTAAGACTTAATTTTCAGATTAGAATAAATTAATTGCCATAAATTGAAACATAGAGAATAAGGATTTTTCTTGCTTGATTCTTAATTTAACTACACTCCAAATAAATGACCAATCTTTATTATGATTTAATCCTTCATGTGCTTGTTTCCAAGTGAGAATGTTATGTGTAGATGATTATTATAGTCTTGGTTTCTTGGGGCAAGTTTTCCATTATGTCAAGCCCAATTATCAATCTCAAGCCTGAATTAGGTAGATCTTAGGTTTGCAAATTCAATAAACATTCCACTAGGGTTCACATCAATTTCAGTCCAATCCAACGGTCGAATTGAGAGTTATGCTTAATAGTATAAAATTAGACAGTAGATAACATTACGCTAAAATAAAAAATATAATTGTTCAATCCTTGTATAGATCGTATTATTCCCTCTCTTTTTAAGAAGATTCATACTTAAATGAGTAAAATGAAAAACTTCTAGGAGCAATACATCATCATCATTATGTGGTCAAGAAACATTATCAAATTATTTATTCTAAACATGGCACCTCATATAGAACATGGCACCTCATATAGAATGCTTTCTCGTTACTCCTTTAAATCAACCATCTTATCTTGTAAATTCAGTGTTCATTTCACCACAAGCGCTTCCCCCTTAACTGAATACTCAACACATTCATCACTTGCATATCCAAGATGAGGCATTTCCTCATCATCACTAACCTTTCTATAGGTCACAACACCATCATGATCCTTTATAACCATAACTTGCTTGTTTGTATACTACGAAGCAACATGACCAACTCCTAAAGAATAAAAATAGTTTATGTCATGATTACAAGATGTAATAATTTTAAATTTACCTCTATTATCAATGAAGATGTCATTCTTCTCTATTGGAGTCTCAGTTCTCTCCTCCATATTTGATTGGGATTAGGCAGATCTCACGTTAGCCTTTCAATTAGGCTTTCAAGGTGACAAAGAACCCAATAGTTGGTTTGGCTTTGAACTACCTCTACGCTTAAGTTGTCTCTTTACTTTTGTTGTCAAATACACCATATCCATCAACTCCACATAGCATTGCAACTCCATAATATTCACAATCTCGTGATTTAGCCCATTCAAGAACCTACCCATAGTGGCCTCTCTATCCTCTACTACATTATCCTGAACCATCATGATCTTCATCTTCTTGTGGTACTCATCATTATCTTTGTACTTTGGCTCAAACATTGTAACTTTCAGTATAATTCTCTATAATAATGACTAGGGATAAATCATCTCCTCATAATTGCCATCACCTCCTCCCAAGTCTCAGTATGACTCTCGTGATTCCTTCTACGACTCAACACAAGTTGACTCCACCATATAATGACATAGTCTATGGACTCAATTGCAACAAGCTTAACCTTCTTACCCTTTAAATAGTTGTGACAATTAAATATAAGCCTCATCTTCTTTTCCCACTCAAAATACACCTCAGGATTATTTTTCCCTTGAAATGAAGGAATTTTCATCTTTATGCTACCCAAACTTCTATCTACCCCATCATAGTACGCAAATCATCTCCTCAGCCAAATTTCCTATCTCTCATAACTCCTTCATACCTATAGTTTCTAGGCTGCCCAAATTGATCTCCATGATCTAAAGGGGCATTATCATAATTCTGATCACCTATCCCATCAAAATCATCATCAATATCGAGAAAAACATGCCTTTCATGTCTGTTAACATTGTTTCCACTTCGATCAGCCTTTTTCTTAAACCATTAATTTCAGCATCAAAACTCTTTCTTTTGTCCATCTTATCCTCTAAACTCTTTATTACCTTATTTAACCTTTCCATTTATTATGCTAAGGCTTGAATTTGAAAAGCTTGATTTCTGATCGATAGTGTTGTATTAATGTTGTATGATATCTTTAAATTTGTAAAATACTTTAGTGTTAAAGAAAAAATTATTTCCTCACTCACTCCCTCATGTTTTTACACTCTCATGTTTTAGTCAAATGGGCTTTTTACTTTGAAATTCAACACAATTAAATAGAACAACTTGGTAATATAATTGAAATACATGTAATGACTTAAGAGGAAAGAAATATATGAAAACAAGCAAAGACAAAACTACAATTATAATTTCACGAGTAGTAAATGTATTTGTACGAGATATAGACATTTTTTAAAACGTGAAAAAAAATCAAAAGCAAATATTATAAAAAAAACAACTTGATTAGCACCCAAATATCCCAAATGAAACTTTTTTACACTTCCCAAATCAATTTCAATAGTAGCAAAGCAAGTTTCAATAATTGATGCAAATCAGACTTGTTTTATACAAACTAAACCTGAATATAGAACCTAAACCAAACGACATCCAAATAACCTCAAATTTGATATATAGTGCAATTACACTCCAAATAACAAAATATCTATTTTCAAGTAATTCTCATATGGTTTGATCCAATTTTCACCTTGTTTAGTTTTTGTGACAGAATAAATAACGTCTTTGTTTAAACAACCTTTTTTTTACTTTTTATGTTTTGATCCAGATTACTTTTTTTTAATAAAATCTGAATTTGATTGTTCAACTCTTCGTGTGTTGTCCATTATTTATCATGAACAATAACCAAGTTGCATTATGCATACTATGTCTATCTTTGAATGGTGGGATGCTAAGTGGCATGGGTTTTATGTATTAATGGCTAATGGTATATGGTCCCTATGTCCATGACCACTTTGTAAGCTCGTGGTTCGTAACAAATAGGCATGCAAAATTAAAAAGTAAGATGACAACATAGAGAGGTATAAGGCGTTCTTGGTTGCCAAAAGGATTTAATCAATTTGATGGAATGGATTATCATGAGACATCTTTTCCAGAAATTAAACACTTTGTTATTTGTTTAATTCTGACACTAGCTGTGAATTCTCACTAGCCTATTCATCAATTAAATGTCTTTAATGCCTTCTTACATTGCATATTGGATGAGAAGGTATCCATAGAGCAACCAAAGGGATTTATTGATTAGTCTTAACATGATTTTGTTTATATGTTACACAAATATCTATATATGCTAAAACAAGCTCTAAGAGCATGGTTTTGAAGACTCTCCCAATAGCTACTTGAATATGGTTTTCATGAGTCTTCAGTTAACTCACCTCTGTTTATTTATGGCAAAGATGGCTTACAAATATTTGTTGTTGTCTACGTATAATATTATTGTGACAGGATTGAGTATGCATGTTATTAGTTAATTTATTGATCAACTTTGAACTTAAAGATCTTGGCAATTTGAGTTACTTCTTAGGAGTTCAAGCATGTTGTCATTAAAATAGTCTTTACCTAAGTTAAGGCAAGTATATAATTCATCTCTTGTATAAAACATTTATGGTTGGAGTAAAACTAACATCCTTTCCAATGATATTTAGCAAGAAATTAACATCTCAAGATGGCTCACTACTTATAGATCCTAGAAAATATAGAATGATTGTTGGAGCACTTCAATATTGCATAATTTGTAGACCTGATATTTCATATATTGTCAACCAATTATGCAAGTTTATGCATAGCCCTCGTGAAGACCATTGGACAAATCTCAAATGTATAGTCTTTATTACACAATCTCGGTCGTAGAGTTAAATGCATACCATGACACCTTCAAATTTAACAATTTCACCGACATAAAGTTTTATTGGTATTTACACTAGTAGTTCGTTGGTACGTGTGTTACTGATGAACTCATGGATAGAAACAGTCCATCAAAAAAACTCTTATTAGTAATTTATGGATTGTTGGTGAGTCCGTTAGTAATAAATACCGATGAATTTACAGACGAACAAAGCACGCAAAAAAAATTTACCTGTTTTATTCTGTTGGTATATCCATCGATAAATATTACATATTATCAACAAAGTATCATTTGTAATTCCGTTGGTGTGTTAACACGAGCAATGATATTTACAATAATTCTTTTCCAACTCTCTGTAATATACTGACGGAATAGTTCCATTAGTAACCCCATTAGTAATAGTGGCATTTGCAGCAATTTTTTTCCAACTCTCTAGAATATACCGATGGTTTAGTTTTGTTGGTAACCCAATCAACAATATTTTAAATATATATATATATATATATTAAAAAATATATCGAACAAAAGTAGAAAAAAATAATAAAAAAACTATTTTATAATTTTAAAATAAATTTGTATAAAAATCAAATATTTATTACAAATTTAAACATTTATACGTTCAAATACAATAAATCTAAAATAGAGGCAGCGCTATAGGAGTAGGAGGAGGTTGGTCATCACCGAGAGAGGGTGCATATAAACAACCCATTTATGATCTTATCTCCATTACCAATCGACAGAGTTCTTCATAATCAATAATAAGTCTTTCGTATTTATCATTAAGATGGGTTATTTGATCTTGTACCTGTTAGTCTTACATCACTACGAACTATGGAGTTTGAAAGCTCGGAATCTACTGTGAGCATCCAACCATCGAAGCACTAAGGGTCGTCCGCAAGTTCTCAACCATAGAGTTAAAGAGTCTGTACACCTGATTTATATCGATTCCACTAGATGATCTTGTGTCCAACCACAAATCCAGATTAATATTCGGATGGGTCAAATGATTATCTCTGTATCTCTATTTCAATAGGCTATTATATGTATCATAGAAAGAAAAAATAAATTCATTAAATTCAAGGAAATAACAACTTAAGAAAAAAATGATTGAAAACCAACATACCACAATGTGTTGAGCTCGGCTATCAACAAACTACTACACCTCTCTTTGGCGATCATCACTTCGCACATGTGTTTAAACAAAAAGCTTTATTGGGCTTGACTTGCGTCCAAGAACCGTAGCCTGCAATAAAAAAATGTTGTCAGTTAAATATATTTATAAAAAACAATTAATAAAAAAAGATGTAATAAAAAAAATCCTACCATCTGCTTTGAATATGAAATGAACAAAACAGGGTCGTTAATGTGTATGGTAACGAAACCGTGAACATGTCGGTTCTAGTTATCCGTACAGACTATGACCATCAAGTGAAATACATGGATGCCACTTGCTGAATGTATTCCACCTATGCAGCATTTAAGATGTACAACGGTCTGAAATCCTTTTAAAGGACCAAGTTGTTATAGCCCGGAAGCTCTCTTTGTTTTGTATATTTTTTCGCTTTTTATATGCCTTATATGAAAAATCATACACATATATGGCTCAAATTAATTATCTGTCAGTAAATGAAAAATAAAATTTTAATATTTGGAATAAAAAAAATCATGAATTCGATCTTATCTAATTACAGCATGATTCTCCCAAACCCTCTTTACAACATTATCATCAACTCTCCCTTTCAAATTTTTCCTTGAAATAAAAATTTATAAAAAGAAAATTTCAATTAATGGTCCAAATTAAAATAAAAAATATTGAAGTTAATACTAATTTTGAACCTTGAAAACCATACATCGACTTGCGGTTTCCATCAGGACATTGGCTCCATTGAAACAATGGAATTTCAATCAATGATTTAAAAGACAATGTTATTGTTCTAGTAGGCTCAATGTTTGTAAACCTGAAATTGCATTCGTTAAATGATATTATTTTTTAAAAAATTATTAAACATGTTGTTGTGAAAGCAAAACAAACTTACATTGAAAGGTCATTCTTCTAGTGGGCCTCTTTACTTGCGGGTAAATAGATCATGTTGTGAAGGGACCACCCTCAACGTTGCGGCATCGCACTCAACAAGCCCGCATCGGAAGTAAATGTTTGTGCTTTAGGTGCCTGTTCTTGGTCGGCATCTAATGACTCCTAGTCGTCAGCATCGCTACTAGAAGAACTAAAAATGATCTTATCCTTGCGACGTGTAATAGACTTTTTCCTAGGCATTTACACAAATTAAAGGATGAAAAAAAATTAAATGATTCCTATTTAAAAAAAAATTGACAGCATCTCCCCTATACATAAAATATATGCCATAAACCAGTTGATTTTATTCAATTTCTTCTAACAATTTAGCATAATTCAAATTTGTAGAAAAATTTCATTTTCCACATGATAATATTTTTAATCATAAATTTACAACAAATTATTATAAATTTACAAAAATTCAAAATAATAATTAAAATTAATCCTACACATTTAACATAAATTGTACTACAAAATTGAAAAAACAAAAACAACTAAACTTCAACAAAATAATACAAAATTATTACAATAACAACTAAAATTCAAAACAATTATTTATAAGTGATAATATTTTTAACCCTAAATTTAAAAAAAATGTATTCTAAATGTAATAAATACAAAATAATAATTAAAATTAATCCTACACATTTAATACAAATTGAACAATAAATTTGAAAAACAAATAACTAAAATTCAACAAAATAATGAAAAAATGATTTCACTAACAACAAAAATTCATGTCATTTATTAATTCATAAAATTATTAAGAACATAAAATTGAACAAAAATAATGCCAAAAAACATAAATAATGCAAAAATGAAGAAAAATAAATGAAAAATTCATTATGAGAGAAGAGAATGAATAAAAGAAAAAAATTAAGAGAAAAAATGGCTCTTAAATAAAATAAAAAACAAAAAAAAAGACATTGTTAATAAACCCAAAAAAAGAAAAATACGAAGAAAATTGAAAAAAGACAACATATCTTAGGATGATAAGAGAAGAGAATGCTTGATCTCGGGAGAGAATGAGATAGAGAGAACAGAAGAGAAAGAGAGAGAATTTGGTGTGTGAGAGAAGAAGACGAAACCCCGATCTTTCATGGTTTAGGCTTTTATTTTAGTTTTTATCGACGGGATTACCAACGTAATATTAAATATTAATATTTTTAATATTTATGTTGGTGATTCTATTCGAAAAGTCAAATTGAAATTTAATGGTCTTGGTATCTGGGTGAGTTTCACCAACAGAATCACAGATGGAAAATTAAGTATTAAAATTTTTAATATTTTTATTAGTGATTTCGTTTGTAAAGTCAAATGAAAATTTTCAACTTGCGTGAAAATATTCAGAAAACCCCTTTAAATATTACCTATGACGTTTCATTTCGTTGGTGATTCCATTGGTAAAAAAAATAAACAGTCAAAAGATCATTAATTATCACCGCATTGAGAAGTGAACAATTCTCATCGTCTCTAGAATATACCGACAGACACATTCTGTCGGTATACATGTATGTAATGTGTCTGATGACAAATTATATTTGTATTCCCTATCTATCCATCTTGCAAATACTTAAATTCATTGTTGCACACACAACACGATAACATTAGTTCACATCAGAATAATAAAATAAATATCTCATTGTCATTCAATAATAAATTAACACCATTGTCATTACTTTGAAGTGAATTTCATCCATAAATATTACATTACACATTTGTGTTGTGCAAATTAATCAGATTTGTCTTCTTCTTCATCCATTGACTCGTCCTCATCTCCATCACAATCTTCATCTTCTTGTGTATATTCGTTGGAGATCAAAACATCATTCAACTCCTCAACGTCAATATTAACAAAAATATTCTTGACGATGTGAAAATTTGAATTTTCTTCTAAGTTATTAGACGAAGCAACTCGATATGGATCAATTAATTAGTTAAAAAGACATGTCAATTTTCTGGTATCCTAAACCGAGGGGTTTCATCATGGACTTAGCAGCATAGAAGTTCTCTTTCAGCCTGTTCCCTTCAGGTAAAATGATTCTCACCCATTCGACAATTCTATCATAATGTTGAACATCTGTGCAGCGACCGATAATTTACACTATGATTTGTGCAAATATCTCATAATGGTTCGTTAGAATCTTTTAAAAGATCAAAAAACCTAGCAGAGTTTGCATTAGGTGTTTCATCTATCATGGGACATTAACTGATATGACCCTGATTCATTCCTATCACATCCATAACCATATTTCTATAGGAATTACTATTGTCATCTATAACTCCATGCACGTTGCTATAACTAGAAGTTGACCTAACCATCCTTTCTACCATGGTATCGTGAGTAATATATGGTTCTTTGTGTGCATACCAACACAAATATTTCTTCATGAACACTTTTTATAGAAGATGCATCATTACAATATATGGATTGGGAAACTTTTTATTTCTATAGGGATTACTATTGTCATCTATAACTCTATACATGTTGCTAGAACTAGAAGTTGACTTAACCATCCTTTCTACTATGGTATTGTGAGTAACATATGGTTCTTTGTGTGCATACCAACATAAATATTTCTTCATGAACACTTTTTATAGAAGATGCATCATTACTACATCTGGATTGAGAAACTTTTTATTTTTATACCTTTTGCATGGACATCTAATACCACCTCCACTAATATTTTTTGGATTGGATAATGCATAATTAATAAAACCCTAAACTCCATTACAATAATTCATCATCCACAACCCTTGAAGTGAATCTTTATATATCCATGAACGATCACCTATTACGTTAACTAAATAATTTGCAAAAATATTGATTTATCTCAAACTTATTCAATCTATTTTAGTAGTACTCTTAATTCATTATCAATTATCTATATAAATTCAATTTTCTACACATTTACCAAAAATTTCAACTCAGCAATAAAATTGACAAAAAATAAAATGGAGTCGTTAAATATGTCATTTTTTATTTCATCATAAAACACCTAAGTTAGCAATTAGACATAAGATTCATCAATTTACAAACAAATATAGTTTTACAAAATCTAAAACAAACCTTAAAATGTACAAATCATAAATCTATACAACAAATTTATATGATAAAAAATTATAAAACAAGTAAATACTCAATACAAGTCACCGGCCTTAGCTATTGCCGAGCTCTATTGAATGCGTATGCTATTTCAACAATAAAGAATTGTTCTTGCTAAAGATGTTCACATGTCATATTTCCACAGAAGATCAGATTGTGTACGTGTTTATTAAAGGACATTTGTCTTGTTGAGAATGTGAAAGAAGTCAAAGCCGAGCATGTGGAGCAATTGTATTGTATTAGATAAGATCCTACTAGTTCCTTAGTTCTTATCCAACATTTCAAACAACTAATCTGTCACTGAGTCTTCACTACTGTATTAGATAAGATCAGAGCTTTTAGCCCAGTTGGGTTCAATATGAGCATTACCGATAGACTTTATGTTGCAAGATATTCCCAACTAATACAGTTGCCAATAAAGGTTTATTATTACTACTTTTTTATATATAGATATTCCCAACTAATACAGTTTGCATAGTTTAAGGACATACAATATCTTCTCACATTTATTTCATTACTATGTTAATAGATTTTTTTAATTACTTATTAACTAGGGAATTATTTTATTAATTAGGAAACTAGTTTTTTTAAAAATTAACTTTTATAAAATAGATTACAATACATTTAAGGAAAAATTCCAATCAAAGTTAATTAATTCATTAGTTTTAAGGTGACGAGCACCTACCTGACATCTAGGCATGTGAAATAGTTCCTTGCTACTAAGTGGGTTATGTGACCTCTCCTGTACTAACAGGAACAATATCATTTAATATTAAATCCTCAACTTTTTTTGAAATTTGACTCCATAAACAATCATTTTATTCTTGACTTAATAAACAATCATTTTATATCACTTAAGCTAATCATCATTAGCTATTTAACCCATATTAACTTTTTTTTTCTTATAATTTCCATCATTTAAATCTTACATTAAGAGAATTTCTAAACAAATTTTTTAAAGTTACCTACTTCTAGCCGACTTAACTTAACTTAACTTAATTACTCAAAAATACCAATCAATAATTTAACCATATCTGAAGTTATAGAATTCGGTTATGTGCATAGTTTGTTTCTTCCAAAAGCTAAGATACAGGGCTATAACTTTACTGAAAGGAAAAAAACCTAGCTTTACTATTTACACCTCTTACTCTATTTGTTATTATAACATCTAAAAACAGTCTAGTAAGATTTAATTCGACCCTCTTTTTAACTTGTATCTGAAGTTTTAGAACTTTGATTTAAGTAAGGCCAGTCTCGTTGGAAAACTAATACCCCTAACTTCAACTTTTATAAGAAACTTATTTCAATTTTCATCATTTTCATACCCTAAACCGAGCTGGAAGCTGAGTGATGAAGTTGTTCAGATTTTATTTTTACCTACAATGAAGTATTATCATTTGTTTTCTCACAATTCAAAGCAATTATTTCTCTTCCACATAACTCATAACATTCCTTCATCAATAATAATTCAACATTACACAAAATTACATAATTCCTTATAATTGAAAATGTTTATAATTCAAAGCTTAACCAAACTTTTCCATTACAATTAAACACAAGATTTCTATTTCTTTTCAATTCATTCTTCACATTTCAACACATTCTACAATAATCACAACCAAACAACATTCATGCATTGTTTTAAAATTTTTCCTAATTTTAGGATTTCCTCCCAAAGTTTTGTAAATAGGCTTGAAAATATTCTCCCCCTCTTTTTTCACTCTATTATTGGCTTAAAGATGAAGAAATAAATTATTTATAGTCAAATCTTTTAATATTTATATATTGACCCCATTTTGCTTAGTTATAACATTTTGTTCCCATCTTTTCTCTATTATAACAATGAGTGCTATACTTTATTTTATTTCTTTTAATTTCATCATTTGTTATTTAATTTTATATCCTTAATTTAATTTAACTCATTATATCTTTGGGTTAAAAATTTTATATTTTGAGAAGATTTTAACCGGGGGTTTACATCACTGGTATGATTCATATTCGTTCAAGCTCCCTTACTAGGAATGTTTTGGATATATAGACAAGGTTAAACCATCCTAAATGATAATGAGTTGATTCTGCTTGTCTATTGATGAATCGATATATTTTTGATTTGTTTGCTTAAAAGCACATGATTAAAAGGGTTAAAGGAAATGTAATAACTTAACGTATCTAAGCTTGGTAGAACGTCAAGCCCAGATGACATTACCTTGACTTACTTCCAAACCCAATATCCTTGGATTCAATTATACGTTGAGTCCAAGTACATGTGGGCCTGGCAAGGTGGCTGACCCAACCTTCTTAGATTCAGCTACGTGTTGAGCTCAAGTGTATATAGGTATGGCAAGGTGTCAAACTCAACATCCTTGGGTTCAACTATGTGCTGAACTTATGTGCATATGGGTCTGACAATGTGTTAAATCCAAACATCATTAGGTTCGTATATGCCTTGAGTTCAAGTGCACGTGGGTCTAGAAAGATGCTAGAACCAATGTGTAACATCCTTCCATCCAAAACATGGTTATGTCCATATATTAAACAAACATATAACAATTAGAGTAAATTTTTTATTCATTTATACAAGTTGTTATGCAAATTTTACGTTGTTAAAGATTCTACCAAAATTTCAACAGAGTTTTCCCTATACTTGGAGGGTACCAAGTTATTAACATCTTCAATCACAACATGAGCAATACAACAAACATGGTCCAACCATCCTAGACCTTATCCCAAATCAACCCAACTTAAGATTTGCATGCATTTATTTTTCCACATAATATAAATAATAAAACTTATAAGTCAAAAGGATAAGAATTATAAAAAATAAAACAAGAAAAAGTAAATGCTTGATTGGTACTACATCTAAAGATTTAAAAAATGATTAATTACATAATAAAATGGAAGATTCTACTAATTATACATAAAAAGTGTATCAGTACAAAATATACCTCATATAATAAAAACTATCCCTAATAAATATCAATCATTTGATAGTCATAACCTCATTGCTACCCTGATTCCATATTTATTATTCACAACACCTCATCTTATTGTTTTCCATCTAATAATAGAAACAACATAGTATTGACTTTAATTCAACCATGAAAGTAATAAAAAAATAGCTTCCACTCAATGATGAAAGCTACAAACATTAGCTTTCATCGTTGTATAACAATGGCTCCATTCATTATTGAAAGCAACAAACATTGGCTTTCATTCAACAATAAAAGCAATACAATAATGTCTTCCACTCAACTATGAAAGTTACAAACATTGGCTTTCATCTAACGATGAAAGCAACATAACAATGGTTCTCATCCATCAATGGAAGCAACAAACATTGGTTTTCATGCAATAATGAAAACAATATATTCTTGATTTTCTTTACATATCCATTTACCAAACACAATTCTGTGTCACCTTACATCATTTCTTTCTTATTTTGTATTCTTTTCACAATCCCTTTTCGGTGTATAATTTATCAAGTAAAATAAATTGGAAAAAAAATAAACTATAATAATAAAAAAGATTAAGGTGCATAAGCACCTACCTACACATTTAATTGTATGCACTCCTTCAGCTGCAGAAGATGCCACTCCTGATGCCTCTCCTGAATCTAAAGAAGGTACCCTTATCAATATCTCTTTTTTATCTCATAACATGTCATCATTTAGTTTTATACATATATTAATTACATGACCCACCTTTATAATTGATCCTTCATTTTTACTAAATATATACACTTAATCAATTTATTCTTTTCTTAATATATTAACTCTCAATAAATCAATATCACACCATCATACAATTCAACCATAAGGTCTTTTTCTCTTTTCTTTTATTTTCTTTAATTCTATCATAGTTTAAGTTAAAAATCCTTCATTACATATATCATTTAACCAAAGTACACTAATTTATATCTTCTCGCTAAGAATTCATTCTAAAACCATAATTCATAAAGTTATAATATGCTAAGCAAAGTTGATAACATGATCTAATTCCTATAAAATAATCTTTAATATAACCCTTTATACTTGTTTCTTATAACTTTTACACATATACATCAAAACAAGAATTTCCCCTTTTTTCTTCTATACTTGACTAGTCACTCCCCTCAATTTCTCTTTATGTTTTCTTCTTTAGAACATCAACTTTTACATCCATTACAATCATTTTTACATGTATTAACATTCCTAATAACTAATTTAACATAACCCTAATTTCCAAGTTTTCTCTCAAATCAAGCTAAAAGAAATGAAGAATTTTCAGTTTTTTCTCCTTTAATGGTTGGCCCCACACACACACACATATATAGGGATAAAATTTGTTAATTCCCATTATACCCTTTCTTTTATACCTTTTAAGTTTCCCGAGTAATATTTTCCAGACCTTAACACTTGTATAAACCAATTTGAAGCTGGGTAATATCGAATTTCATTAAACTTTATCCCATAACTTTTATTTCCTAATATATTATTTTCTTTTAGTTTTTTTAATGTTTTTTTATTTTGTATTGTTTAGCAATTTTTCATAGTTTTATTTTTTAACATTAACACATAACATTTTATTTCAAATTCCTAAATTGTATTATCATCCCCTTAGTGCAAATATTCAATTTACTTTCTTAACATAATATTTACTTTGAAATCCTTATAAACTTATTTAGGGGCTTACACAATGCCATTAGATTTAGCTACGCGCTAAGCCTAAGTACATGTGGTTCTAGCAATGTGGTAGACCCAAACATCCTTAAGATCGGCTACACGTTGAGCTCAAGTGCATGTGGGTTTAGCAAGGTGTCAGATCCAACATCTTTGAGTTTAGCTAGATGTTGAACCCAAGTTCATATGGGTCTGCAAGGTGCTAGACCCAACTACCTTGGTTGTAGTTATAAATTGAGTCCAACTGCAAATGGTTATGGCAAGAAGCTAGAGCTAACTACCTTAGTTTCAGCTACACTCTCAGCCTAAGTGCATATGGGTTTAGGAAGGTGGATTTAGAATCATTCCAAACTAAATACATATAAAGTTGATAATTGTTTTAGGCTCTATGTTGGGTCACATGGATTTTTTTGTTTATTCTTGTATCTTTTAACATAAAAAATTAAGAATTAAGAATGATCATCTCTGTACATCCCTAGGCGCATAAAAGTCTCCAAAGAGCCTACCATATTTCCATCAACATTAATTTTATGTACGAGATATCTATCCATATTTAATATTGTGTAAGGGATATCTTTCCTTCATTAATATTGTGTAAGAGATATTTATCTCTTATTAATGCTATCAAGAGAAAATGATGCTCCAACCTCTTCATTCAAATAACAAGATAAAGTTTAGAGGCTATATATATAAATTACCCTGGTAAAAGATTCATACCTTTCTCATTCTCTATTCATACTCTTATTTTATAAAGAATTTATCATACATAACTAAGAACAAACACTCTTGTTATTCAAAAATTAAAGCTTATTCTCTTATTTATTGCAATCCCTTATTAAAAATTACTGACTTTATCATCAAAGGGTCCTTAAAACCCACCAAAAGGGACTATTTTACAAGAGTTAGGTCTTCTATCACTAATAATCAACTTCTTGAACTTTGGAGAAGGGAACATTACTATAAACGTGTGATTACCCTCTATCCAAACACTTAAAAAACCCTCATTCTTGAGCATATTGAATTTTGGAACATCATCAATTGGTGTTGTCTGTAGAGACTTGATAGAAAAGCCATCAATTGTTTTTTTATAAATGGTTTTTGACATACATAATCACTATTAATGACAAACAATCAAGAAACTCCTAGGATGAGATATGTCACGAACCTCCCTGCAATTCTTGGCATGTCTGCTCCATTAGAGCTTTAACAACTCATTAATCACATGGAAGCCCTTACCCAAGCTATCTTGGCATCATAGGGGAAATAATTGGCCTTTCCACCCTAGTAAGTCCTAGCATATAAGGTAGCTCCCTCAGTCCCAACCTCTCAACCACAAGTAGTCCCCTCTGCTAAGAGATAATTGTTTTCTCTAAAGGAAGCTGGGAAAAATAACTTGGAAGGCTTTCCACCTTGATGATCTCCCAGTCTCTCTAGAGATCATTCTCATAAACGTGAAGCTCTCCCAATAAGCAGTCACTCTAGACGTGATCCTTCTAGACACTGTTGGATCAAAGTTAGCTATCGATCTTATCGTTCCATGCTAAAATCATCCAGCTTCTTAGAGCCTATTCCACAAATGTTGGGCAAAAATATGATTGATAGATGTATCCAAGATGAAGTCCACAGTCCTCATGAGATAATAGGATCACCTTTTTCTAAAGGAGTTTTACACACCCCCATCCCTAAGGAGTACATATCCACCAAGATAACTTTGGACAACTATGATGGTCTCACGAAACCACAATAACATGTCCAAAACATATGTAGCAACCTTGAGTTGGTCATCCATGATGGTGATGTTATGTGCAAGATCCTTCCCATAAGCTTTAAAGGGTCAGCACGAGCCTGGTATAACAACCTAAAGCCAGGCTCTATCATAGGTTTAATAACCTCTATGCTAAACTTGGGTCAAGGTTTAGCACTAGTATATCCACCAAGAGAAGCTCCACAGAACTCTTTGGTATTACTCAATCAGGAGAGGAATCTACTAAAGCATATTTGAAGAGGTTCAATAAAGAAATGCCTAAGGTGGAATAATTGACTGAGTTAATAGCATTAGAGGTTTTGACAAGTGAAGTGATGGAATGTTCTCTATAGAAGGATTTTTAAGGTCTAACAAATAAAATCTTGTTGAAGGTAACACAAGTCATGAAGAATCATATATAGGTGGAAGAAACCAATATGTTGAGACATGGGCCTCCCCGTTTCTATAAAGAGGTTGAGGATAAGAAACCTTTCAAGCAAAATCGCTCCCCTAACAGAGATAATAATTTTAAAAAGGGTAAAAAAAAGCCAATAAGGGAGTGCATACAATACCCTAGAAGAGATATATGACTCATCTGAATGTCTCCATTACAGAAGTATTTACAACCATTAATAGGAAATTCTTTGTTTAATATCTATCTCATATGGTATCACTTCTACACACACGCACCTCCAAGAAGTTTTGCTTGTTCTATAATGATAAAGGGCATGATATGAACGATTGCTTCATATTGAAGAAATAGATTGAGAGATTGATACCCAAGGATTATCTAAAGCAATTTGTCAAAGGGCATGCCAGCATGGAACATGATAGAGAAGAGCCCAGCTAATCTACCCACCCCCTACCTGAGATTAATGTGATTCTAGAAGGCACTTCAGATAGGGGAGATACTTCTAATTGCAAGAGAAAGTATGAAAAATAGGTCCTCACAACGAGGAGGGAGTGACTTACCTTAATAAGGAAACACCAGTAATTTCCATGATTTTAGTGAATCATTGAGTCCACAAGGTATTGGTAAATGATGGGATATCTAAGGAATCCTTTACTTGCACTCTTAACCTTTCAATCCCTATCAAAAGGGTCTGTACAAGAGTTATCCTTGAAAGATCTATTCACATCTAGGACATCACATCTCTAAACAAGATGTTAACTGAGCTCTCATTATTTACCAACACCCTATGGACTCGATAATGCTGAAACAAGATACTTGAAAGTGGAAAAGATGGGCCTAACTCTGGTTAGCGCCTCTAGGAAACCAAAACTGTACTTCTAAGGTCACCAAATTACAGTACTAATAGACCAGCCTCTATGACAAATTCTTCATAAGTCAGACATGTTTGGACGACTAGTAAGGTTGGCGATTGAGTTAGGAGAATATGAAATCCTATATCTGTCACGACTATATATTAAAGGGCAAGACTTAGCAGACTTCATAGTCAAATGCTTTTTTGAGAATGATCTACAAGACAATCATGTTCCAATAGCTGAACAATCGATCCCCTTAAAAGAAGTTGTGATTCCCTCACATTCCATGTAGTTGATCCCACATTAGGAATTACATGTCAATGAGTCTTTTAATTTTTAAAGAAGTAGTGTTAGGGTTATGCTTGTGAGCCCCATGGGCATGTCTTTGAATATAGGATTCAATTTGAATTTCCAGCCACCAATAATGTGTCAAAGTATGAAACTCTCTTAGCAAGATTGGGCTTGACAGAAATCTTAGAGGCTTTCCCCTTAATATTTAAAACTAGAGATCCTATTTTAATGAAATACTTGTAGATAGTACAAGTATAGTTCTCTAGGAAAGACAAGGAAATAGAAATAATAGTTTATCGCATTCCAAGGAAAGAGAATGGAAGGGTGGATCTTTTGTTCAAATTGGAAAGCTCTAATTTAGTTAACCTCCATTTAAAAGTTTAGATTGAAATCTCAAAAAAACCAAGTATTGAAGGGCTGGTGGTTGTTTGTTGACACATTAGAGGATTAAAGAACTCCTTTTAGAGACTTTTTGCTTACTGGAGAGTTGTCCTTGGATAAAAATGAGGCTATTTGTTTAACTAGGTGAGCAACTGGGTATTGTTTGGTGGACGAGGTCTTAGCTCCCTTGTTAAAGTGTTTGTCTCTTAGAGAAAGCACTTATGTTTTTAAGGAAATCCATAGGGGAATCTGTGGATTACACATCGACTCTAAAGCTTTTACTGTTCAGGCACCAGAGTATAATTGTTATAACCAATAATCTTAAATGATGTTACCAACTTGGTGAAAATATGCGATCAATGTTAGAAGTTCGCATCAGTCTCTAAACAACCCTCTACAGAGCTGACAACAATATCTTCCCCTTGGCCTTTTTCCCAATAGGGAACGGACATATTGGGTTCTTTCCCAAAGGTCGTAGGGAATAGAGACAAAAGCTTTGGTAGATATCACCACCAACAAGGTCATCTTTTTTTTTTTGATAGAAAAATGTCATTTGTAGATTTAAAATTCTATCACTGATAATGAGACCTAATTTGGTAGCCGCAAGATGAAGGAACAATGTTAAAGGCTTCACATCGACCATTGATTCTCTTTAGTGTCTCACCACTAAACTAATGGTCGGGTTGAACTCATCAATAGGGTCCTTCTTAATAAACTTAAGAAGAAGATAACAGACACTAAATTAGAATGGGTAGAGCTACTTAATGTGATATTTTTTGGTCTATAAGACCATTATGAAGACATCTACTAGAAAAAAATCCTTTTCTCCATACCTATGGAATTGATGTTATGATCCTAGTTAAGATTGAGTGTCCAAGTCATCGAGTAGTCCATTATACATTAGAAGGAAAAACAAAGCCTTATGGTCAATTTATATTTTATTAAAATAATCTTCATTAATTGCAGCAATAAAAAATAAAGCTTATCAACGCAGAACTACTCAATACCATGATGCTAGAGTCAATAATAAAGGGTTCAAATTTGGAGACTTGGTGTTAAAAAAGTTGAAGGCTACTAGCAACAGAGAAAGTTAGGGCAACCTAGCCCTAAAAAGGGATGGTCCCTTTAAAGTCATGAAGGTGGTCAAGGCAAACACTTACCATCTATGCATTAAAAAAAATGTTCAGTTACACGATGTAATAAACTTTGCTAAATTAAAAGTTACAAGGTGTCAAACACCTACCTAGTGTTTGAGCGCGTGCCGTGGTCCCCTGCTGCTGTTTTGATCTCGTGGCCTCTTTTGTAACAACAAGAATATCACATCATATACAACTCAATCATTATGGGAATCCATTACAATTCAATTCTTATAATTTTTAAAGGTTGGCTAATTCTAGTCGTTTTAACTTAGTCACTCTAGAAAACTATTTAATGTTTAAATCATAACTAAAGTTATAGAACTTGATTTTGGGTGTGATTTATCTCATTTAGACTCTAAGATACAAAGCTATAATTTTGATGAAGGAAAGAACACTTAGTTCTTCCATTTGCACATCCAAAACCACCCATTATAGTAACATGTACAATTTATCTAGCAAGATACAGTTTGACCTTTTTTTTCATTTTTAATCCATATCTGGAGTTTTATAACTCTAAATTAAGCAAACTCAATTACATTTGAAGCTAACATTTTTAATTACAACTTTCATAAAGAAATATATTTCAAATTTCATCATTTACTAGTTCAAATGTCAACTGAAAGTCAGGTGGTAAAACTGTCCAAATTCTAGGTTGTAATTTGATGAACAACAAAATAGTTTTCATGCATTTCTTCACCATTTAAGGCAACCATTATCATTGAATACATCATTAAACACAAATACACAACCATCAACTTAATCAAGTTCATTCTCTACTTAGATTAGCTTAATATAAGAATAAAAGAAGTGAAATTTCTTCAATTCTCTCACTTTTAGTTGGATTAATTGACATCCAATTCAACTTATCATATAGTTATCCACAAACATCAGATACACAATAAACAAACATTGATTTAACTCCTACAAATTTCTATTTTGTTTTCCTACACATGGCCGACCCTTCATTTCTCAAAATTCTCAAGTTTTGTTTCTTCTATAAGTCATTAATTTAAACTACTTCACATTTATCTCATGTCAAGCTAATCACATATTCACAATATCATAGATTCCTAATTCATCAATCATGAACCTAAATTTAAAATTTAGGAATTTTACACAACTCTATTAATCTCCATTTAAACTTATAGAAACAAGTTCATAAAACCTTACCCAACAAGATTATGAACTTTGAATGCTAACCTGGTGAGATTTTTCCACACCTTCTCTTTCTCCCTTAATGGTTGAAACTTTCACCTTTAGTTTCTCTTCTTCTCACTTGTTTTCATAAGCTTAAATCTTATGTTTGTATGTTTAATCACTCCTCCACCCTAAACATGATTTCTCTCAAGTATTTTGTTTAAGAAAAGCTCTCTAGTTTTTTTTTTTTTCTTTTTCTCTTCTTCCCTTCTCTTAATTTCTTTTAGTTCTGGCTTACCTTAAGAAGAAAAAAAAGAAGAAGTTGCAGGAATTGTCAGCTCATCACCTTATTTATAAAAAATGCCATTAATGAATTCTCTAGTTTTTCTGTCTAGCATTTGATAGTTTTACATGATCTTCCTGAACTCCAATCACCCTAAAATTCTACCCAAAAATAGAAAAATATGTTAAGACATTACTCGTAAATGTTTAGCTCGATCCAACGATGAGATTGAAAATTATATTCATTACCAAAAAACTAGTAAGTAGGTTATTTACGTCAAAATTTTGAATTTTCTTATACCATTTTCATGTGGAACATACTAGTTACTCAAGTAAGCCCTGAGATTATTTCTTTATTCTTAAAAACATAGTTCTTTTATTTTTGTCTCATTTTGTCGTTAGTTCAATTTCTAATATTTTTCTAACACCGTAATATTTTGACTGGGGGTTTACACTTCTATATAAATGACAATGTCTTCATTTTCTCTAGGTGATACCAAAAAATCTTTCATCAAATCACCAAGGATGGAATTAACTCGGTCTTTCTAGTGCGATTGCACAACTTACCTTGGCAAAGAATGACAAAGTCTCCCTAGTGAGAATTCACAACTCACCAAATATTAGAATGACTTGGTCTTCCTAGTGCGATTGCACAACTCACTTCTTGATATGCACAGGCTTACCCTGTAGAGTCCTCTCTATAGCTCTTGTGGGTCATTGCCACCATTAATCCCAACAATCAAATGGTAACAAGTTATAAAAATACAGCAGGCTCGATCCCAATGAGCTTATGAAATTTATTAAAAGCGGTCAGGATTATCCATTTATTAGGATGTAGTTGGCCTAGACCTAAGCTATAATACCTGAATACTTCCCTCACGAACTCGTGGAGAGGGAAGGTGTATCCTATATCATACATGCAAATGGGGATGGTAATTTCAAATTGACTTTGGAAAAAACCTAAGATCAGTTGGTTAATACGCTTAAAATGGCAGGCAGTTGGGCTTTATACTCTCCTAGTTACCAATCATTGACAAATGTCATCTTCTGTACATTCAAAGTGCTAGGGCATCATCTTTAGGAGCCTGGGTAGCCTTGCCCTCCCTTAAGGTTCCTTAGCAACAGTAGGGGAAGAACTTCTCTTATAGGGGGAACTATTTCCCCCAAACCAGAGGTGGATACTAGGGTTCCACCCTTTCTAGTTTTGAAGCCTAGTTTGATGGACCCCCGTCCTCTAGTTTTAGGTTGGAAACTGAACTCCTTATTGGAGGCAGTAATATCCATATTCTTAGGGTTAGCTTTAACTTTTTTTGGGTCAATTTTTCTATTCACAAAAGAAAGAGAAATAAATTTTTAGTGAGAGATACTTGAGATAGTGGTTTTTTTTATTAAAATAGAGTGAAACTGACTCAAGAGTTCTTTAACAAAACTGCTCTTTTACAGAGATTAAAAATAATGAAAGTAAAAATAAAAAAAGAAAAGCAAGAACAACTAGGGTTATAAAGGAAATATTTTTTCACCTAAATGTTGGATGAATAACTTTTTATGTCATCTTAGATCTCCAAGAATATACTCAATTACTACATTAAATACATACTGTCGTTTTATTTCCCAATAAACATCTCTTTTATTGAAGATAAGTCACTTGGCCACCATATTTTTCAATAAGTACAAGCCATTTGGCCATGAAAAATCCCAATAGTTTTACATATGACAAAAAAAATATCATGTGGAAGGTAAAAGTCTTTCATTAAAGCTGATAACTTTTCTAATCTTTACATAGTAAATACATAAAGACTTAGGAGGCTACTAATGGATCAATATATTTTTAATGTGTTTACTTAAAAGCTTATGATTAAAAAAGCCAAAGGCATGGTAATAACTCAACGTATCTAGGCTTGGCATAATGCCAAGCTCAAATGACATTAGCCTGGCTTCTAAGCCCAACATCCTTTGGTTTAGTTGGGTGCGGAGCCTAAGTATACGTGGGCTTAGCGAGGTGTCATACTCAACCTTCTTAGGGTTAGCTAAATGCTAAGCCCAAATACATATGAGTCTTGCAAGAAGATAAACCCAACACCCTTAGGTTTAGATATGCGTTAAGCCCAAATGCATATGATTGTTAATCTCAACATCCTTGGGTTCAACTATATGTTAAGCCCAAGTGAATGTGGGTCTGGAAATGTTTCATAGCCAATATACTTAGGTTTAAAGGCATGGTAATAACTCAACGTATCTAGGCTTGGCAGAATGCCAAGCTCAAATGACATTGGCCTGGCTTCCAAACCCAACATCCTTTGGTTTAGTTGGGTGTTGAGCCTAAGTATATGTGGGTCTAGCGAGGTGTCATACTCAACCTCCTTAGGGTTAACTAAATGCTAATTCCAAATAATAGGAGTCTTGCAAGAAGCTAAACCCAACACCCTTAGGTTTAGATATGCGTTAAGCCCAAATGCATATGATTGTCAGTCTTAACATCCTTGGGTTCAACTATATGTTGAGCCCAAGTGCATATGGGTCTAGAAATGTTTCATAGCCAATATACTTAGGTCTAACAACGTGTTAAGCCCAAGTGCATATGAGTCTATGCAATGTGCCAGACCTAAACATCCTTGGGTTAAACTACGCGTTGAGCCCAAATGCTTATGGATATGATAAGTTGCAGAACCAAATATTATTGGGTTCAGCTAAGCGCTGAGCTCAAGTATATGTTGGTTTAAAAAAGTGTTAAAACCAAACATCGTTGAGTTCAGTTACATGCTGAGCCCAAATGCATGTGGGTCTGACAAGGTGCTAGAACCAAACATCCTTGGGGTTAGCTACGCATTAAGCCCAAGTGCATGTGGGTTTGGGATGGTGCTAGACCTAACATCCTTGAGTTCAGCTATGTGTTAAGCCCATGTGCATGTGGGTCTAGCAAGGTGTCGAGCCCAACTGCTTTTGCTTCACCTATGCATTAAGCCTAAATGTATGCGAGTCTAGCAAGATGTTAGATCCAACTGCCTTAGTTTCAGCTACGTACTAAGCCCAAATATATATGGGTCTGGCAAGGTGCTAGATCCATCACCCTTGGGTTTGGAATTATTCCAAACTAAATACATATAAAGTTGATAATATTTTTATGCCTCATGTTAGGTCATATGGATTTATTTGTTTATTCTCATGTCTTTTAACATAAGATGTTAAAGTTAAGAATGATTATCTCCCTTCATTCCTAGGTGCATATAAGTGTTCGAAGAGCCTACCATATTTCTATCAACATTAATTTTGTATAAAAGATTTGTATCCCTCATTAATATTGTGTAAGTGATATATATCCTTTATTAAATCAACATTAATTTTGTATAAGGAATATTTATCCCTCATTAATATTGTGCAAGGGATATTTATATTTTATTATTGTTGTGTAAGGAATATTTATTTCTCATTAATGCTATCAAGAGAAAATGACACTTCAACCCTTTCATTCAAGCAACATGATAAAGTTTAGAGACTATATATACCTTCTAAACTACCCAGGTAAAGGGTTAATATTTTTCTTGTTCTCTATTCATTCTCATTAATATTGTGCAAGGGATATTTATCCTTCATTATTGTTGTGTAAGGGATATTTATCTCTCATTAATGCTATTAGGAGGAAATGACGCTTCAACCCCTTCATTCAAGCAACATGACAAAGTTTAGAGACTATATATACCTTTTAAACTACCCAGATAAAGGGTTCATATTTTTCCTATTCTCTATTCATATTCTAATTTTGCAGAGCATTTATCATACATAACTAAAAACAAACACTCTTGTTCTTCGGAATTTAAAGTTCATTCTTTTATTTATTGCAATCTCTTATTAAAATTCACAAACTTTATAATCAGAGGATCCCTAAATCCCACCAAAATGGACAGTTTTGCACATGTTAGGCTTCTATCACCAATAATAAACTTTTTAAGCTCTGGAAAAAAAAGAATATTAACATGAACGTGTGATCACGCTCCATCCAAACACATAAAAAATCCTTCATTGTTTAGCATATTGGATTTTGAAACATTATCACCTATGATTTCAAATGTTTATCAATCAAGTCAACAAATATGACCTCTTTTTTTCCACCATTTTATGTATATATTGGTTGTAAAATTTGTCTAGATTGTGTGATGAATGTTATCATTGGATAACCCAAGTAAACCATTACACCCTAAATAAACTATTCCCTCGAGAAATTATAATGTATGTCATGAGTTATACTATATTCTTTCATTAAAATATGAGACTCATTGTAAATATAATTCACGGGCTTTATATTTTGAAAAGTGGGTAGAGTTTTTTATATATTAAATAATTCCTCCTACTTTTTCTTTAGTGTAAAAACAATTATTTGAGTTTCTATATGCCTTTATTTTTATTTTTTTGTTCATTTCAAAATTATTATCTCGTCTAAACATTAAATTATTAATTCTACTGCAACACCCTTAACTAAAGATTTTTTTTATAAGAAATCCAACATTGAAAATTGGTATTTTAGAAAAGTATGAATAAAAAATTGATGATATTGTTATTGGGTTTCACGAAACACGTATATGCAATGAAAACAATAAATTTATAATTTCATAGGAGTCTTAAAGATCCTGTTATATAGATCTAGAATTGTTTAGGGTTTATGCAAAGACTACCTAAAGATCATATATTGTTGCAAATCAAAAGTCGTCCAAATGTCCGACCTCTAACGGTAATTCACATGACCCACCAAAGAGAAATCTCTTAAACTCTTGTAAGAGAGAGAGAGAATGCTATACTTTTTTGTGCTAGCTTTTTTCTTTTATGTTTTAGTTGTTTCTATATTGTACTATACTCACCTTAAAATAAGAGGCATAACATTCTATTTATAAGAAAACCTGAAAAATCCTATAAATAAAAAAATATCAATTTTTCCTTTAAATAATATCACCTTATTCAATTAAGTCTTTACTTGATTTTTTCTAAGTTTAGAATTGTAATCCGTTGTATTAATTATATTTCAATCCTCAATTTCAAAAATTTATATGCAATCAAGTCATTTTTTATTAATCATCCCATTTTAATTTTTGACCAATTGTTCTAATGTGTATGACCCATTAGATTCTCTAATAAATTCCCAATTATAAATCATAATTCTAAATAACATAGGATTACATAAATTAAATAATTTAATTTATTATGAATTCAATAATTGATTGATTTATATTTAAAGATCAAGTATAATATCTAGCAACTTGTCATGATCCCACAAATATTAAGAAAGTTATAAGTGGTTTGACTTAACCTTTTAGTGAATAGTTTCTTAGTGTAATTATTATCCCTTTATCAAGAATATTTTGATTTAAACATTATAGCATGAAATATGTCTACCCTATTAAATCATTTTAATTCTCAACACTATAGTCATTAATTCTTTAAATAAGATTTGAAACTCTTTTCAAATCTCACTCTACCTTAGCCAAGGATCTTACAATCAATACTATTTAATAATAGATGAAATATTTTTCCTAATGCACCTAGGGTGATGAATCCTCTCTTGACTACTCAAATATCTTCATATAGTTTATGTTATATCAAATATCTACTCATTTATTACACTTGATTAGAACAACATGTGATTAGGATTAAAGTATAACACTTTTTATATAGATAACTTAGTGATTTCAAATCTAAGGATCTCTTATACAACTATCATGTGAGCCTTTTCATAGACATAAGTGATCTTTTCATATGAATTTCTCTTGCGAGTCAGTTCAGTGTACATGCCATCAAACAAACACATGCATATTAGTTTATTGTATCTCTCATATCTAAGTTTATAGGAGAAGCTATTTTTTTTTCATAAAAGAAGAAACATAATATGCACTGATCTAAACAACTCTAATTAATGTCTATTCTTAATAGAATATTGACTATGAACATTTAGGAATAATGCTTTAATGCAATATGCATCTCATAATTATAGCAACTTTATAATTTCCTATGCTAAACATTTTTGTTCCACATACTTTATCTTTACTTTATATTCATTAATAAAATATAAAGAAAGCCTTAATTAATAATATATATATATATATATATATATATATGTTTTACATGAATAAAACTAGTGTTACATGTAACTAACTGATTGGTTACAAGGCATCTATTCACTAACAATCTTCCACTTGCACTAAAGTTAATCGCTCATATATCTAATACCATATCCCTCTATATGATGATCATGTTTTTGTTGGGACAATGCGTTGGTAAGAGGATCTACAAGATTCTCTTTAGTGGATACTCGTTCTATCTTTACTCTTTCCTTTTTATGATTTCCCTAATTAAAAGAATTACTTAAGTACATGTTAGGATCTTTGATGAGACTTTGGTTCCTTTACTTGTGCAATGACTTTATTGTTATCAAAGTATAGGGCTAGAAGATCAATAATGTTAGGAACTACACTTAATTTAGTAATGAACTTCTTGATCCAAACATTCTTTTTTGTTGTCTTAGACGCAAAGATATATTCAACTTCAGTTGTAGAATATGTTGTGGTCTCTTATTTGGAAGTCTTCCAACTTACAACACCACCATTTAAAGTAAAAACATATCTTGACTAAGATTTACTATCATTAATATCATATTCGAAACTAGCATTTGAATAACTATAAACTTATAGTTCATGTCTTTCATAGACTAGAAATACATTCTTAGTTCTTTTTAAGTACTTAGGAATATTTTTTACTATCTTTCAATTACTATGACCTGGATTAGATTGGTATCTACAAAGCATAAGATACATCTGGTCTTCTACATAATATCACATACATAATGGATCCTATAGCCGAAGTATATGGTATCCTTTTCATCCTATCTTTTTCGATTTATGTCTTAGAACATATATCTTTGAAGAGATGTATTCCTTAGAAAATAGGTAAGTATCCTTTATTGGATTCTTTGATGCTAAACTATTTTAGCATCTTGTCTATGTATGTGGATTGAGACAATCCAAACAACCTTCTAGATTTATCTTTATAGATCTTTATTCCTAATATATAGGCTACTTCTCCCATATCCTTCATGGAGAAATTTTTAGACAATCAGATCTTTATTGATTAGAGTAAAAGAATGTTGTTTCCTATCAATAATATGTCATTTATATATAATATTAAAAAAATAACTTTATTTTCACTAACATTTTTTTATAAACACAAGGTTCATCTATATTTTTGATGAAATCAAACTATTTAATTATCTCTTCATGGATATTCCAACTCCTTGCACCTTGCTTAAGTCCATAAATGGATTTTTAATAGATGAAATCAAACTATTTGATTATCTCTTTATGGATATTACATAACATCGCATACATAATAGATACTATAGCCGAAGCATATGGTATCCTTTTCATCCTATCTTTTTTGATTTATGTCTTAGAACATATATCTTTGGAGAGATGTATTCCTTACAAAATAGGTAAGTATCCTCTTTTGGATTCTTTGATGCTAAACTATTTTAGCATCTTGTCTATGTATGCGGATTGAGACAATCCAAACAACCTTCTAAATTTATCTTTATAGATGTTTATTCCTAATAGATAGGCTTCTTCTCCCATATCCTTCATGGAGAAATTCTTAGACAATCAGATCTTTATTAATTAGAGTAAAAGAATGTTGTTTCCTATCAATAATATGTCATTTATGTATAATATTAAAAAAAATAACTCTATTTTCACTAACTTTTTTTATAAACACAAGGTTCATCTATATTTTTGATGAAATCAAACTATTTGATTATCTCTTTATGGATATTTCAACTCCTTGCACCTTACTTAAGTCCATAAATGGATTTTTATAGCTTGCATACTTTGTTAGTAAATGTTTTAGATTCAAAACCTTCAGGTCGTGTCATATACATATCTTCAAGAAGTTTTTCATTCTAGATGCAGTCTTGAAATCCATTTATCAAATATCATAATCATGGTATACAACTATAGAAAATACTTATTGATTTTAACATAGCTACTATCGAGAAAGTTTCATCAAAATCAACCCCTTGTCTTTGTATGTAACCTTTGTAAATTAATCTAGCTTTGTACATTTGTATATTGCCATTCATGCTAGTTTTCTTCTTAAAGACCCACTCACATCTAATGGGTTTTATCCCTTCAAGTGAATCAACTAAAGTCCATACATAGTTGGTGTACGTGTAATCCATTTTAGATTTCATGGCTTCAAGCCATTTCTCAGAATCAATATTAGATATTGCTTTCATATAATTGGTAGGCTCATTAAGTATAAATAACTTGTCATCATTAATTTCCACGAGAAGTAAATATCTCAATGGTGCATGATGTGTCCTACTAGATCTAAAGAGTTATTGTGTTTCTTGAGTTTCAAGTTGAACATCAAATGTTATAGTCTCGAGCTTTGATTCTATTTAGATGTTAGTTTGTGGTTCTTAAACTTCTTTAAGTTCTATTTTCCTTTCACTACTCATTTCAAAAACAAATTCTTTCTCTAAAAATGCAGCATAATTTGAGACAATTTTCTCAACGGGATGGTAGAAATAATATTGAACTAACTCTTTTAGATATCTAACAAACTTACAATTATCTAACTTAGCTCCTAACATTTCAGATATAATATGCTTCACATAAACATTACATCTCGAATCTTTAAGAATGTTAAGATTGGTCTCCTACCATTCCATATCTCATATGGAGTTTTATCGATAGATTATGATGGAACTCTTTTTAAAAGGTAATTAGTAGTAGTTTATAAAGCATGACCCTAAAAGAAAGGTGGAAGGTCTATATAGCTCATCATGGATTGCATCATATCCAATACGATGTGATTTCTCCTTTCAGAAACTCCATTATGTTGTGGTGCTCTAGGAGGTGCTCATTATGAGAGAATATCATTCTTTTTTAAATAATCTTGAAAATCTTGGCTGAAGTATTCATCACCTTGATCCGATCAAAGTATCTTGATACTCTTTCTAATTTTTATTTCAACTTTATTTTTGAAGTCTTTCAACCTTTCAAATACACATGACCATGTCCAATATGGTCATTAACGATGAAACGTGTATATTCATTTATGACAAAAATCATTATTAGTCCACATACATCTGTATATATTAGACCAAATAATGTATTAGATCTTTCATTTTTTTAGTAAAGGGTGTTTTGGTTATCTTAATACTTAAACAAGCTTAACAAGTTTATACGATTCATAATCAAAATGATCAAATATCTTTTTTTTATGTAACTTAGTAATTTTTGTTTCATTGATATGACATAGTCTACAATGTCATTATATATATATATATATATATTGATTATCTAATATGTTCTTTTTGCTATTTATATTGAATTTGAGCATTTTAAGATCATGTATGTACAAAGAATTTGTATAAGTACCAGATCCATAATAAACATTATTATTATATAAAGAACAACATTTGCCTTTAATAATAAATTTAAATCCATTCAGAAATGGATACATTGTTTCTAAGAAGTGCTAGAACATAATAACAATTATAAGTTCTAGTATCAGTCCATTTGATAAAGTTAATGCAATAACCCTTACTTCATTGCCAACTTGTAGGTCCACTTTGCATTTATTTAGTCATAGACATACATAAAGCATAAGCTTTAATATGCTTTTTAGCCTTCACGGTTGCGAGATAATCTTTGTAGTTTCTTCTATAATGGTTTTCATTGTTACAATGATAACAAATACCTTTGTCATTATTGATGCCCCAAATAGGTTTCTATGCTTATACTATTAGACCAAGTGAACACGTAACTCATGGTCAATGACAAAGCCCAATTGGCACAAGTTCTTTAAAATAGCCAATTATTTACAACACATAGGTGTTCACTGAGGAACCCTCTATCATCTTACACCAAAACAATTATTTAAAGGTCTCATACCTCTCAGTGCATCTAGCCACATAAAACAACTTTTTGAGATGTATAATTATTATACAGACATTCATATTTTCATGATGTCTTTAAAGTTTGTCATGCTGGCTAACATCATATATGCTACTTACTCATCATTATAAATATGACGTTGATATTTAGTCCTAACTTCGTTATCAACTTTCTCATCAAGGACAAGAGGAATTGAATTTTCAAAAATATATAACATTCTTTCTTACTTAAGAACAATTCTCATGTTTTGGTACTAGTTTAAGAAGTTTGGTTCAATCAATTTATTAGCATCATCTATGTTATATAGAGATATGTTACTACTCATGGTAATCTATCAACCTATTCATGTAAAGATAGCGAGTATTGGTTCCATGCATAAATATTTATAACCGAATTCATATAAGGTCTTTAATCTTAACTTGATCTTCCACTATTTTCTTGTAAATTAATAGCCTTCATTATTAATTAAGAAAATCTCGCTTAAGTCTCCTAGTGAGGTAGGATCTCATTTAATTTATATGACCTTAAGTAACTCAAAAATCTAAATAAATTAAATTAGGTAGATAAAATAGCTTATCAATCACATATGTATATGACTCTTATATTAGTTTGGTAACAACTCTATATCTAAACATATTATATATGTTTCGCCTAACTATTGCCTCTAATCTTATATGATCATAAGTAACTCATCTGAATTATATAAATTAATTAAGTAGGTCCTAATTTTATAGCATTAAACATATTCAATTAACGGTAACTTTGAATAACTTAACAAGTTATCCATGGATAAAACTCTAGTTTTATGGATATAAAATCCAGAGACAATAAATCATATTCTCAACATGTACTTAATATATTAATGAGAGATTTATTATTTTAATTAAATCTCATTCAATGGCATTAGTGATATATCATACATAACAATTATATATAAACATACATCCCTAACATGTCATTCTAATTGGATGATTATGAACATATGTAAGTTGATTCCGAGCCATCAAAGGAAATTAGATGGTCAAAACCTAGATAGTCGCTGCAAACCTTTATAAGTCCTTTTACAAATACCATGGTTGTATCCTTCACCATTTTTTTTTTCTGTCTTGGATTACAAAATATTTTTCTTACCTAAATTCTTACATTTCTAAAATACATAACATTTACATAATTCATTAAGAAACCTCAACTTACGTTCAAATGTTATACTCAATATCTGCCTGTTTGTTATCCATGGTTAGGGCAACGTGTGGTTTGGATCAAAAAATAACATTCCTTATATATGATAACTTAGCAATATCAAGTTTAAGGATCATTTACACAACTGTCACGTTAGCCTTTCCATAGATATAAGTGATCTCTTCATATGAAATTCACTTGTGAGTCAGATCAGTGTACATGTAATCTAACAAACACCAACATATTAGTTCCAGATATCCCTTATACCTCAGTTTATGAAAGCAACTGTTTCCTTTCATAAAGAAAGGAACATAATATGCATCAATTTCAACAACTTTAATTATAGTCTAGTCTTAATAGAACATTGATCAAGAACATTTAAGAACAATGCTTTAATGCAATAAGAATCTCATAATTATAACAACTTTATAATTTTCTATGTAAAATATTTTTGTTCCGCAGATTTTATTTTTACTCTAAATTCATTAATAAAATATTATATTAATTAATTAAAAATAAATGAATATTATATATAAAGAAAGCATTTACTAATAATAAATATGTTTTATATGAATAAAATCAGTATTACGTGGAACCAACTAATTGATTACATGATTTATTCCCTAACAATTATATATCAATTAATATTTTTTTTAATTTCTGTAAGAATTTAAACGTGATAATATTTATTTATTTTTCTATAACACCTCTAATTAAATCTAATTTTTTTTCCTTAAAAAAACATCTATTGTTAAAAGAGGATAGTTTAGAAAAGTATGAATAAATGGCAACATGGTATATCAATTAACAACTTTCTTAATTTATATAAAAACTCAGAGACTTGACAATCTTTTTTAGCACAAGGAGACTGAATTAATTTTCTTTTATTCAATTCCTTTTGCATGGGATGATACCAGCACCTGTGTTCACTTTTTTTATTTCTTGATTTTTTTGTTCTTAAACGAAGGGATCAGTTTGAATTTGCCTACCCTACCCATTCCACATATGACATTTTGGATTTAAAAATGTAAGAGCAATTTTAGGATATTAAATATTATCTTTATAATTTTATTTTTTTTATTTAGTTTAAAGGATTCTATAATCATTTTTTTAAGATTCTTTCCTTTATAAGAATTAAAATTTAGAACTAACACTAGTATAAATGGAATTGCTTGACTTATATTTTCAAGAGACATGGATATAAAAATTAAATATTTCAGCATCTCAATTTACTTGATATTCCAAGGTTTTGACATTTGATAAAATCTTTTGAGATTTTTAAAATAATCTGTTTGGGAGTGTGGTTGATGTTGCTTTTTAAAGTGTTTTTTCCTGGAAAATACATCAAAATAATATATTTTTTATTTTTTTAAAATTATTTTAACTTCAACACATCAAAACGATCTGAAAACACTAAAAAATATTAATTTAAAATAAAAAAATTAAAAATATTTTTAAATATTTTTAAAAAACAAAAATAACCAGAATATTTTAGATTTAAAACATATCATTAAATTATTTTATATAGTTTTGAATTATAATATATATCGTTGCCGCTAGGTTTCCAATAGCCGTCACAATGGCATCATCAATATACAGACCGAGACAGAGATCCTTTTGAGGTTTGGAACAAATCCCACTTGTTTTGTGTCGTGTGTGCTTCCAGCTTTCCACATATCCACTCCCCTTACAAGTTTAAACCTGATATTAAAGTAAACAAGAAAAGAACTAGAAAGTAGAAAAGCAAGGCATCTCCCTCTCTCTCCTTCCTCGAAGACCACAAGTCGTACAAGAAAAAGAACCAATACATGAAAAA
>Ga0325411_1000516_pt1 | contig 40838 bp, 15 predicted proteins | sample PopdelMetagenome_13_FD_206181 | JGI IMG/M metagenome (GOLD analysis project Ga0325411, IMG submission 206181) | Populus deltoides microbial communities from Bellville, Georgia, United States - Xylem-PdIQD-R4 | ecosystem: Host-associated > Plants > Phyllosphere > Stem > Wood/Secondary xylem...
TATTCCTCTAATGATTAAAATATTTTATTTATGTTTCTCCACATTTTCCCCATGATCCAACAGGAGCGAGCAAGCGAGCATCAAGCTGACATAGGTAATATTTTTTGATGAGTTTCCGGGACCAAAAGATGGCTCAAGCTTGTAGGTCATTTCTTCGCATTTGAAAATTGGGAAACAAATATAAACAATATTACTTTCATCCCTATATTATACATTTTCTTTTTAATTAATCTGTCATTATCAATCGTAATGTACCCATGCATCCTACTTCAGAACCGTTCAATTTGTTTTTGGGTAGAAAAGCTATTTACAGAGCTCAGTTATTAAATTTAATTACACTTTTATTTTCACCCCTTCTTTTCCGTTGAATGATGAACACGTCTTGTAATAGTGCTGTGTGTTATGACTGATATCTTTTCCGTTGAATGATTAACATGTTCTGCAATTTTTTATTCTTTTTCTACTTAATAATAAAATAAAATATGTATGTTTTCCACAATATTCCAAAATATATAGTAAATGGAATTCAAATAGTTGACTTAATTTGTACAGACAGTAGTACTGTGCCCGATTTCCTTTATTTTAATTGATTCCCATATCTTATCAAAATAAATACTCAAATGACATCTTCGTTTTTGTGTTTAATTTGGAAGTCTAAAAACAATCTCTTCTTCCATGCTTTTGCGAAGAACCCTACGAATACCAATCAGTCCAGGTTGCCAATATTCCATGCCATCACTTTTTTATTTGATCATCAAACAAAACCACTGGTAGAGGTTAACAATTCAAGAGCAGAAAGGACATTGCCATGACTTACCTATTGGCATGAGAATGCATAGTAGCGCTGTGAATAAAGATTCTCTACAGTAAATATGACCATATATATATATATATATGTTGAAATTAAGGGTGAATGAATTACAATGGCTCGTTTAATTAACCTAATTGAAATGGAGTCCAAGAACTGATCATAGATCTAGCTGGCACTATGAGAGAAGGTTTGATCTGAATTAATATTGACAAGAGACTAGGAAAAGCTAATCATATATATCTTCCATTTTTCAATGACAAACGCTATTTTTTTAACCATAGCTTGTCAAGTTGCAGAGCACAGTTTTTTAGGCATATGAATTATAGGAATGGCGCCTTTCTCTATTAAGTCAGAATAAGTTAATTAATGTTCCTGACCGATCCAGAATTTTAATTCGTTATTTCTCGTGTGATTTTATTTCTCGTTTTTTTTTTTTGATGATTTTGTATTTTCGTTTAAGTCTAAAGTACTTCAATAACACATGATTCTTTCGTATAAAAAATAGAAATTTGTTAAATAGTGTTTATATATATATATATAAATGAATTTGTAACTGAATAATTAGAATAAAACTAATTAAAAAACCAAAAAATAAAAATAATCGTAAAGTCTTAGCTACCCCAGCCAACCTGCATGGAGATTCGGATTCATAGCAAGGATACCAAACATGAGAGAATTAAGTTGAATCATATATATTATGCATAGCAGATCCCTTGCCAAGATCTAAATGTATTTAAAAAGCTGATCTTAAACCAGAATATTTTATGTATAAATCCCTTGAACCAAACATTCTCCCAATTTGGATCGGTGAGCATGAAAGTAACAGAGTGGGAAAATCATATAATACAAGGACATTATTCATTGTTGAAATGAGTGAAAAATCAGAAACTTGTTAGAATATATATAAAACTCGGGCACAGTATATTCTATGCAATACAGAAAAATAAGTTAACTCGAAACATCATGTTTTCAATCTAACGTAAACAATTAATAGATGTTTAAGAATTAATTTAATAAAAAAATTTAATTTATAAAATAAAATCTTAAAATATAATTTATATTATTTTTAGACTTGAAACTTCGATATACTCATACAACCTTTTGTTTAATTTTTATAAAATAAATAAGAATAATGAGATTCGAACTCGTGATTGTTTGGTCATTAAAATTCTAATAACATGTTAAATAATTAATGCAATTCAATAATTTAAATTTTTTAAAAAAATTCAAGATATAATTTATATTATTTTTTAATAATTATATAACATTACACTTTGCAACGTCTTGTGCCCTTGTTTTGACTAAAGAACTTCTGTATTCCCAAAATGAATTTAAGAGAACAAAGTGGGGGGAGAAAAACAAAAACCCTAAAGCCTGCCAAAAACAGGATGGCAAGTGGCCAACTTGGGTTTCTGAAAATGACGTAATACGCACCAGTTTTTCTGGAAAGTGGTGGGTCCCAAATCCTTTACCTTTCCAAAAACGGACATGTTGACCAGTCTTCCACTTCCTTAGACTCCGCCACGTGGCATAGTATCTCTCCCTCTCCCTGTCTGACAGTCCCGGGTTTCCTTCCCGCCCGTCGAATGCGGGAGACACGTATTCTGTCCTTTTAGGTAACCTACTGTAAATCCAAGTCTTATCGCTGTATCTCTCTGTTGACTAGCGGCCTACAAATGCATTATTGTGTTATCATGATTGATCGGGCCACTGAGCTGAGGATATTGGATCACCTCTTCATCCATCAGATTATATACAGATGCACCTTGATAAAAACGAGTCTCATTTCAAGTGCTGATCAGGGCACGCATTTCAAGTGCTGATCAGGGCACGCATTTGCATCTTTTTAGTAGGGAGCTCCAGTCGTTAATTTACTGTACTTAATTGCTACATAGCTTTGAGGTCTTCATGCTCGAGAGAGCTTTTGGCCTTGTGCTGGCTGCGCGCGCTTATAATCCAGCCTCGATCGTTGTTGTCAAGACTAGCATGGCAAGATAGGGTGAACCGGTGATTCGAGGTTTGATTTTAGTTAAATTTAAAGCTCAACCATGTAAAAGATTGATCCAGCAAAATCCACTTCATCTCATGAAAAGTCAATGGATTCAATCAAGATTGGTTAGGCAAAGATTGATTTTGAAAAAAAATATGATTTGAAACTCTGTATTTTTTTTATTAAAAAATAATTTACCAACCTAACAATACCAGTATAAAATAAAATAAAAAACTATGTCATCACAACCACCATCATTATTATAATTAATTTACTAAGTTGATTAGTTGATTTGATGAGTTAATTCATAAACCAAAGATTTAAGCTTTCACAAGTCTAGACTCGTGCTTCTTGATTTGAAAATTATGACTTATATTTACTTGGTTTATTTTTCTGGAGATGGTGACATGTTCAGCACATTTTATTTAGCTCACAATTAATTTAGCACACTTCATGTTAGAAATGACTTGGATTTTGACTAATTCGCTTGTAAAACTATCCATGCTCCAAATTAATGTCATATATGATTTAAATTCACTGGTTATCATGTTGAATTGGTATGTCCAATTCTGATAAAATGCCAAGAGGTGGTTCGGTGCTAAAGAAAATACTCATCGATCAAACTTGAGGTTTTTGACTTGGTAATCAATTTTCTTAGATAGCATATTTATATTTAATTAACTCTAATTAGGTGACATTTTTAAGTTTTATCTGAACTTGAGAGTGGTTAGGGTCCCTTTGGGCGTGTGTGTGGGTATATAAGTGCATAATTTCAATATTCATTAGAATATATGATGGTACGCCTAATTCTAAAACTGAATGTCTTATTGTGATGCAATTTTCATTATACAGTTAAAAATGAGATTTTACCGTTTTTATATAAAATAATACCTCCACTTAGTTTGCCTCGTTTTGAGAAATTTGATGACATAATTGCAATGTTTGGTACTGTAATTGGAAAGTGCTTTTAAAAAATTTTAAAATTTTATTTTTGTTTTAAATTAATATGTTTTTGGTGTTTTCAGATCATTTTGATGTATTGATGTCAAAAATAATTTTTTAAAAATAAAAAAATATTATTTTAATGTGTTTTGGAATGAAAAACACTTGGAAAAGCAACCACTATCACATTTCTAAATACCCTCTAAACCTTACATGAGTTCGACTTATTTTTGTTACTAAATATAATTCAAAATTTATCTTTGTTTATGTTTTTTTTCTTTTCTTTTTCATAATTAGAAGTATATAGTTGAGCCTCTTCATTGTAAAAAAAAATAAAATAAAGTGTTGTTAGATTAAAAAAAAAAAGCCTTATATTTGTACTGATGTCTATGCTGTAATTCTATACATGGGCTATTTTCACTCTTCAATGAATTTATTTGTTTTTCCTAACACTACTTTTCTGTTGATTCGTATTTATTAAATTGATTGAGTGACGTTACTTGCAATCATAACCCATTTTTGTGTTATTTTCAAATTCATTTCTTTTTCATGCACTGTTGAGAAAAAAAAAACTACACGGTGCTGTTTTGAACGACATTTGGCTGTTTCTTCCTCCTCTTGACATGCAGCAAGGGAAGAAGAGTTTTTGAACTCATTTTCTCCCACGCCGCCCCCCCCTCCCGCCCCAACACAGCCCATTCTCCCACATACCTTGCCAACTTGTTAAATAAATGAGAGGGGCATCATGCCCTGCAAACGGGCAGCCACCTTAACCTGCAGAGGTAAGGTAGCCCCGCTCCCCCCTGTACCATGATGGGACAAAGCAAGGGGCTCCCTCTCCTTCTGCTTATAAATAGAAGGGGAGGTGAACGAACCAGTGGGGGGGGGCTGAAAATTTTAGAGGGATGAACTGGGCGATTTGAGAGAACAAAAAAAACAAAGAAAGAAGAAAGGGGAAAACACAGGGGAAAGAAGAGAGACACAGAAGCAAAGAAAGAAGAAAATAACAAGGGAAGACAGAGAGGAGGAAAAGAGGAAACATAAAGGAAAGGAGAAAGAACCACCGTCTGCTTTCCGCAAAGCAACCACCAGCACCACCGTCAGTTGCCACCGTTCCTCCCAGTCGTCGATAATAGCACCTCTAGCGTCAGAAACAGAAGAAGAAACAAAGAAACAGAGGGGACAGAAAGAGAAAGAAGAAGCAACACAAAATAGAACAGAGAAGAGGAGGAGTCGCCGCCTGCCGCCAACGCATCCACCGCAGGTCAGCTTCCCCCCTCCTCCTTCTACTTCTTCTTCTTCATCATCATCTTCATTCTCCGCTGTTCTGCGTGAACAATGGAGAGCAGCTCCAGTGTTCGCTATCTGGCCCAGCCCAAAATGACTGGTCAGGTCCGACCCAGTCTAAAATTTTCTTCAAAATCATTTTAGAAAATTTTTGTGATTTTCACGCGTATTTTTCTATCAATTTTATTTAATATTGGTTTGTATTTTTATACTGTAAAGATACAAATTTGATATTAAAATACGCGATTTTCATTGAAACATTGTAAAAAATTATATAAAATTTTTATTTTCATGCATACAGCCAAGTCTTTCGAAAATATAAAAAAATCATATTGTATTTTCATACAACAAAAATTCAAAAATATATTTTAGAATGCATTTTGGCTTTAATAACCAGTTTATTAAAGTCATGAGAACTAGGCCAGTATTTCAAAAATTCTAAAAAAATCATTTTGTTTTCTTTTAGTATCTGGGATTTTGAATTTATACGTAAAACGTATTCCTGATATTCCTAAGGTATTTCTTTTGTTGACATAGAATGGTTAGATTTTTACCCGATAAGATAATGATCTATTTACTGAGAATGACTTTTTTTAAACCATAGACAGACCAACAATTAGAAATACAATGAAACCTTAACATATATCAGACAATAAAACAATGCAACTTACATTAGGTACGGCGTATTTGGGGTGCTAATACATTTTATTTACGCAACCAGTCCCCGTATCCAATCTTTGAGACCAGTTAGAGTTTCTAGTGACTAAAATATTAGGTGGTGACTCCCATTTTTTTTCACTAATAAAAACAAGATTTCCTTATCCACCCCATATTTACCAGATAAATACACATTTACTGAAAGTGGACGATTTCGTCATGACACCGCACACGTGCGACGCGCGCGCGCGCACACATATATATATATATATATATATATATATATATATATATATATATATATATATATGTGCGCGCCCCAATTTCAAATAAAACACGTAGAAAATGAATGAGTCTGAATTAAAAAAAAAGGGACACTTTTTTTAGAAAAACAAATTCAAATTTGTTTCCGACTTATTTTTGGATCGCCCTCAGCTCAAATATAAACATTATTAAGATTGAATCTCGTAGGCAATCCCATTCATGAAACTCCGGTAGTCTTGGCGTCCCTTCTTCTTCTTCTTCTTCTTCTTCTTTTTAATAAATTGTAAAGGTTCTTGAAGATAAATCAGCAATATTTTAAGCAAACTATCTCTACAGAATAATATAATCCAACAATTAAACGGATCAAGGATCAATCTTTTACGACAATAATTTAATTAAAACGAGGTGGATGAAAAAAAAAAAAGGAAAAACGTTAATATCGTTATGTAGATGAAAATCAACTGTGATTTGTAATAAACAAAAGAAGAAAATATTGAAGTATGTGAAGTCATGAAACAACACATTTTTCAACCTCATTTCTTCGCTTCAATTATTCCCTGTAATAATTGCTAAACGATTAGAAGAATGCACAAACGTGGACAAGGTGTAAATAGTCTAGAAAGGACTAATGCGGGTTTTACAATATAATATACAAGCAGCCTGAAACTTTGTTCACGAGAACCGTCGATTATAAATATATTAATGTAGTTGATTTCCTTGTTCTATACATGGCAACGACCGTATTGGGAACTTGAACAAATCCTGCTTGCGCTTCGTAAAATATTTTCCTTGGTTTAATTAAATTATTCAATGCAGGTATTACCATCCCTAGTTGACGGCTTAATTAGAAGAAATTTGTCGGCTAAGTGCCTGTAATTACACGGACCGACAACTTGTCATCAATATGATAAAAAGTCTACCTTTTGATTTTGATTTAGACAATTTCCTTGGATCGACTCCCCTCCACACTCGTGAAAGCTCATTTTATGCATATCCAAGACGGTCTAGCTAGCTAAACTCCAAATCATTTGCTTTAATTTTCTTAATAAATCTCATGAATAGCTTGCAATTAGGGATGGTAATTCAGTTTGGTTGAATGTTAATTTGTCTAGTTTGATGCAAATTAGGTGGTAATCTTGTTTGTGAAGTTATAATTTTATTTTATTTTTAATATAATACATGGAAGTTAATCTTAATGATGGTCTTTACAATTATATATTGATTTTAAACTTGGATTATATTTTATGATTTTATAGGTTATGGAAATCTTGTTTGTTTTTCAAGTTTAGATTTTATATTTCTAAGATATTAAGAAAAAATCTCCGAATAGGGTAGAGTACTCGGTGGGCATCCACTCGAAGGAAAAAGTCCATAATCGAAGATCCTACTTGATTGAAAGAGTTGATAGTTTTGAATTTTGGATTGGAGACAGGTGAGAAAACCAAGTCTTGATCCTATCCAGTAAATATCCACTTGAAGGGCTGGTTTGGTAAGTGAGGTTTCTTCTCGTTATAATTCTAGATGAGGTCATAAAAATAGGAGCAGAACCATGCATTGCTTTGAGGAGCCATGACATCTGAAAGTCTTGGACTTTTTCCATTTGATCCTTCAATTTTAATTTATTTTTAAAAAAATTGCCCAGCGTTTGGCCCCCAATTAGCCATTAAAACTTGGAAGTCATACAATGGGGTCTTAAGCTCAAAATCTGCATGAGGAAAGGTGGGCTGGAAATTTAAAGATAGAAAATGGCTATTCCCAATGGACAATGCAGCCCAAGAACTATTGGGCCTCGCATTAAACCAAGAGGGAGTATTTTAGCCATTAGGGAGATCACAAATTGTGCAAGCCCAAGGATCTATGTTGGAGCCCGCAAGGAAGTTTTCTAATGCCAATTAATTAATCTTGTTTGTAGAGGCATAAGAGCGGATTTGCGAATTCTAACTATCCGAAATTCTTAAACTAGAGGCTGTAGCTGTTAAGGATACTGCAAGTTGTCTTCTGCTTCTATATTGGGCCGATGCCGGTTTATAAATCAGCTGCTATATCTGTAGCTAGTGCCGAGATTTCGAGCCAAGCCCAACTCTTCATAATTCACTGTAGTTTGCAGCGTAGTTACTAGTTACTGTACCAGGGCTGGTGCCAGCCCTTCGGTGTGGGCTGGATCAAAAGCCTATTATAGCATAAAAAATATGTGAGCACAAATATTTGAAAGGAATAAAAAAAATTGATTCCATGAGAGTATATTTGAAATAAAAATAATGTAGGGACACAATTAATCTCCCTTTCATTTTAGCTTTTTTTTGAAGAACTCTTGTTCTTGTAACTATAATGGTGTTGTCTCCCTTTCATTTTAGCTTTTTTTTGAACTCTTGTTCTTGTAACTATAATGGTGTTGTCTATGTAAACTCCAGCTTGTACTTATCCCTAGCTGTGTCTCGACAGTCTGGTTTATTCTCAAATATTTGCAAAAATTTTGCGATGGCATCTCTCTCGTCCACCCTACTAAAACGCTTGCTGGGGTTCAAATAATTAAATCGCGAAGTTCAAAAGAAAAATTACGCAGATGCTAAAGGAAAGAAAGAACATAAAAGGGTCAAATTGAAAGATAAGCCTCCATCCTTGGTCTCACTTTCCTCGTATATGCAGTCGAGTTGGTTTGTGTGTGTGTCGGCATAGTCGATCCGATCTTACTTCTAATTAAACAGGTAAGAGGCTTCAAGTTTGGAATGTCTGTCTGTGCTTATACCATCATATCAAACCACCAAAACGGCAATCCCCGAAGAAAAGAGCCATGGACTCGTGCGAGTTGCGACAGGATGTCTCTAGGAATCCAATTCCTGGGTTCTTAGAATCGTCGCATTGGGTAAGCACGAGTCTACGACTAATAACTGAAATCATAAAATTTTTCTTTATCGAGAGCTATAGAAGCCCATTGTTGGAACCCTAGCAAGTTTGTTTTGAGTGGGTCTGTTTTTGAGTTAAGAACTTGATTATTGGACTCTTTTAGCAATCTAACTTCCAGGATTTAGGTTTCAATGCCTGTTGAAGTAAGACTAGAAACAATCTATCCCCAGACCCATTCAATACATTCTTTCTAGGCCCATTGTATAGCAAGGCCCTTAGCTTTGGAGGACTCCAATGGACGTCTTCAGCATCTGATTGCAAAGAGGCCGATACCGCGCGTGAGGAGAGGAAATATATAGAGTGGTCGAGTAAATGAAATTGTTTTGTGGGAAGTGCTACGAGGGAAGTAATACTAAATATTAAGAAAAAACTATACACATATGTATATACACACAGATTTCTTTCACAAATATTGTTTTATAATAAATCTAGAGCTATAAACATACGTTGGACACTAAATGTGGTATATGCATGCTGGTTAATAAATGGATAAAATTATGCATCGCAGGGGCTTTGGGCAGCTAGCATGTGGAGTATAGTAATAAAGCTCTTGGAAAACAATAAAAAATAAGTCTTTTTTTTTATTAGCAATTCCTTGTTTCGTGCTTTACCCAAGGAAGCAAACAGATAATACAACTCGGGGAAGAGCAATTTGGAAGCAACTAGCTAGCGACCATGATTGGAATCCTGATCATCTTTAATACCTTTCCCAGCAACCATTGCCTATTTCCACTAGTCAAGTAGTGATCATCACGCTGGTTAAAGTAGGTAGTAATCATTTTTTTATCAACGTAGACGGCAAAGTTCAGATTATTTAATCGATTTGGCAGCCCCAACTTTCTTATAAATATTTCCTAATCTAAAGTTTAGAGGCTAGATGCATTGGCTCTAGAGCTGGGTTTCTAATCTTGATTTGCTTATGTACAATGCTATAACGCATGTTCCGAATTAATTACTCATTTGGGAAACCTCAACTTTCTTATTAATATTTCCGAACCAAGAGTTTAGAGTATAAATGCCTTGGTGATAGAGCTGAGTTTCTGTTTTTTATTTGTTTACGTGCAGTACTTTAATGCAGGCTTGTTACTTTCTAGCTCATCTTGTTTTATAATTTAGGTAAATGCGATCTTGCGTAGAGCCCTTTCACAAACAATATTTCTTCACCAAGCCGATCTCTTAAAATTAAAAAAATGCTTCCACTGTTGTCTTTATGTAACGAGATATATATTTATTTGCAAGTTGCTAATGACTTCTTATGTATAGATTCACTTCATGCAATCCGAAGGTGTGGAAGACAAGCCTTGGTGATATTTTATATGGGATACAGATCCCCTGCCACGAGCGCTTTTACTTCAACAAAACACACTCGAAGCAGATGTTCTGGCAAACCAAAACTTTAGGCCAGGTTGCGTTCATAGGAGTTGAGGCCCGTGATCCTTTCTTTGACTCCAGCTTCTTAATTTTATCATAAAATCCTAGTATTTTATAGTTTAAGATGCAATTTTACCCGATTGAGGGTTTTTATGTAGCTCTTCATGAGACACAAGACAACGTTGAAAATATATATATATATATATATATATATATATATATATATATATTGCCAAGTTGCAATTATCTAATTTAGTTCTTGGTACCAAAAGATTTTTCTTTCTTTCCGCATAGTAATTGACTTAATATTTGTTTGGCAAGAGATATTAGCTTTAGATTGTCTGGAATTTTTTTTTATTTTTTTTCATCTTGAAGGTTGTTTTTATTTTTTTATAAATTAAAATAATTATTTAAAAATATTATAAAAATTATTTAAAAGTTAAGAATAAGAAAATTGTATCATTGCTACGTAGCCATACCTACCAAAGAAGGTCAATATTGAAAATAAGGAAATATAGCAGATATAAAGAGTGCTCTAAAAAGAACAATAAACACCTGCTGAATGGAAGGGATAGGACGAGAATACGAAGGGGAGGGGACCAATATAGAGAATAACAAGGTATCCATGAAATAATGTTGTCAGGGGAAATCATCGGCCTTTTTTATACCTAATAATTGATTCTCGATGAGCCACCACCTCATGCCACTTTCCGAGAAAATGTTAGGTGTAGAAATCGATGGATGGCTATGAATCGGCATGAAAAGAGGAGTTAACAAAGTCTGTCCATAGAAAATTACTCAATATTCCAAGAGGATCTAACGTCAAGTCTTTCTAATAAAATAATGACTCGTATCGATTAGAATAATCTGTAGGCCAAATTCATGGGCTCCTGTTGTGATTTTGATATCCTAATAATTCCAGTCTCGGCTTGATATTTGACAGGGGTCCACATAGTGTGATATTTCAGACAGAAAAGAATTGAGTCCCATGTACGTATCGAGATTCATGCATGGTTTTAAAAACAAGCACGATAAGCCTGATTTACCCATGCTATTTCCCACTTTCCCCGTCTCCCATGGCCTCAGGCTAGCACAGAGAGAAACTTCAATGGGGTGGAGGAAAGTGCGAGGCACCTGAACATCCATTTCTGAACCCACAGTACCTGGCGATAGTTATATTAGGGGTCATAGCATGATGGATAGGATAGTTGACAGCCCTTCGAAATTTTCTTTGCCAGAAAGAACTCACCGAAACACGATGTCCTCGCCATAATATGAATCCAAGGCCACGAGCCGGACTATCCGTGAAGAGATATATATGAACTCTTCTTGGAATTCACTTCTATCCTTACCAAGAACACATGTATCCTTTGTCCAAAGGGTAATCGGTTTTAAAATAAAATTACGACCTTTCGTAATGCCTATACTTCCAATCAAAAAACAACTTTCATAATGCCAAGGTTCTATTTTTCACTCTTGAATTCCCCCCCTACAAAATGTCAATCGTATCCCATGTTATCGGTTCAACTACTTGTGTCGGGAACTCAAGTACATTAAATCACCTTCAAATTGGCTTCCGCTGCATGCCGTTATGTTGAGGAAGATAAACCTCCATCAATCAAGAAAAGGGCGAACTAAATATGTATATCATTGTTACTGTAAATGTTGTATATGCAGACTTCTCTACGATAGAAGATTGGTAGGGGTTTGAGAGGCTAAATGTTGTCTGGTTATTCAATTGTGACCCCCAAACTGCTCTGAAAAAAATCAAAGCTACAGCAGTTTTGTGACATACAGAATGTTCGTCAAACAACTTTGTTTGCCAGGACTCTTCGAAGCTCATAGGAAATTCCTTTTAGAACAACTGGTTTCTGAATGACACCATTGATTCCGATTTGCAGGCATTTGTCCCACACATCGTCATCAGAACTTGCTGTCATGGCAATGATCAAAGGCCAACTTCGACTTCTAAACTTCCGGATTCTCATTGCAACTTCATATCCGTCCAACTCAGGCATCTGAAGATCCAAAAGAACTACTTGGAAAGATGCAGCTGGTCCAAGAGCACTAAGGCATTCAAACCCAGATGCAACAGTAGCAACATTGCAACCTAGCCTCTCAAGCAGCTTCCGAGTCACGGCTCTGTTCAAATCATCAGCATCAGCTAATAAAACTTGCAAGCCTTTGAAAAAAGAGTTGGAATGTGGGTTCTCTGAAGATTCTCCAGATTCAGAGATGGCCACTGCAATGGATGGTCGAAGTTGAAACCGAAGAACAAATCCCATGCTTTCAGCAAAACCTTGAGAGTTGGGCATCATCCAGATCTTACCTTGCATCAACTGCCAAATATGAGGTTAGAAAATAAAAATTAATGGGAAAACAAAAACAATATATAGCTATTCTCAGAACCACATGTATAGCTGCTTCAATTGAGAAACACATAGCCTATTAACAAAAAAGGAAAAGATTATCACACCAAACTAGTTGCTTCCACGGCATGACACGCTGCTGAATTTTTCCAGGAATTGCATTTCATCCTGACCTCAAAGCACTGATACTTTTCACTATAACATAAAGAACTAAGTTTTTTCCAACAATATATTTAGTAGATGACACCACCTAAGAGACAACTTCTACAATAAGGTACAATAATTGGTAATAAATATTGAAATACAAAACTTCAAGAAAAAACCCAGCTCCAAATGACACGATCAAAACCACATGTATAGCTATTCTCAGAACCACATGTATAGCTGCTTCAATTGAGAAACACATAGCCTATTAACAAAAAAGGAAAAGATTATCACACCAAACTAGTTGCTTCCACGGCATGACACGCTGCTGAATTTTTCCAGGAATTGCATTTCATCCTGACCTCAAAGCACTGATACTTTTCACTATAACATAAAGAACTAAGTTTTTTCCAACAATATATTTAGTAGATGACACCACCTAAGAGACAACTTCTACAATAAGGTACAATAATTGGTAATAAATATTGAAATACAAAACTTCAAGAAAAAACCCAGCTCCAAATGACACGATCAAAAGACTCAATGACATTAACCATCTATCACAACCAAATCGCTTCACTGAGCCATCTTCAGAGGTGGTCAGACAAGGATAATGTGTTTCATCAGAAAAAGATTGTGCTCAATAGAGTTTATAATAGAATAATGAGACATCGTGCATAAATTATGGTTAATATCTGTAACCATCCAGATACATGTATCTTTATAATCTTCACTGACATCGTGCATCTTGGACACAGAAATGAAAATCCTAATAATGAGACGTAAAGATTTCTCTCACAATTGATTTCTAGCAGAAGATTAGCGTCAGTGATTTCTATTATCTCAGGTCATAGTATGGAAAAAAAGGATAGCTAAATGAGCACATTTAACATACAAAGTTTATGATTCTTACATGGACCAGCTTTTTGCAAATGCTGAAGCTCAAGCCCTCCTCAACTCCATCGCTGGCAAACCTCTTACCACTAAGTTGTAACATTGAAGCTGAGCCCTCTGATTCGGAGCCACTATTGTTTATTGCAATTTCAAATCTGATATATACATCCCCATCAGACATGCATGGTCTCCAGGTGGTCCATCTCTGATCATTCCTCTCTTGACTTCCATTCTCAGAGAAAAACCGAAGCACTACAAACCCTCCTCCATTGTTGTGATCAAGTAGGTTCCCAACCATATGCAAAATCACCTGAAAAACCCTCCTTTCATCACCCATAACATTATCCGGCAAGGACTTGTCAACCTCAATTGAAAAACCAAAGCCCCTATAAATGCACAAGCATTTGGCAAGGCAAGCTGCTTCTTTGATCATGGCATGTAACCCAAATGATCTCATATCCAATGAAAATCTTCCACTATCCTTTATTGAAATTTCAGTCACATCATTTATCAACGTTGATAGGGCATTGCTAGTCCTCATCATTGCATCAACAATAATCCGTTGCTCACCACTCAAATTACCATCCTGTATCAAGGAAATCAAACCCAAGATCGAGTGCATTGGTCTCTTCATCCCATCACTCATTACCTTCTGAAAAGCACCCCTAGCTTTGCTTGCCATCATTGCGTTCATTTTGGCCTGTTGCAAAGCTCGGTTTTGCTCCTCCAACTTCTCCCTCATGAGTTGGGACTCTTCAAGAACTGCAGCATGAGAGAGAGCCACGGCCACCTGATCAGCTACCACCTTAATTATCTCTACTTCCTGGTTGGTCCAGGATCTGGGTTGTCCACCGGGGAGAACCAATACCAAAATCGCATAACAAGCCTGAACTATCTCAGGAGTCCCCCCTTTGAAATTGCTAACATGAAGCATTGGCATTCGAATTGCAGCCACAGGCCCTGGCTCGCCAGACTCCCCATGGCTTGCAGCAGCAAGCGCTGAGTCAGGCCTAAGAATGTTTACCGCTTCACTTCGTTTAATCCTAACAACATCAGGATCAGTGATTGGAATTGAAGGATTATCTGAACTCAAATAATTACCCCTATTCAGCTCATGGGTCAAATCCATCAGGGTTTTCATCTCATTAGGCATCCAAACAGCACAGTTTTGCAACCCCAATGTCTTAGATAACTCAACAAGGGTAGTATACAAAATCGTATGCCTATCCAGTGATTTTCGAATCTCTTGAGTAAGCATACGAACATGCAACCCAGCTTCTTTTTGTTTCATTATAATCCCAACTTCACGACCAAGATCCCACGCCTTCTTCTTCAACATGAATTCTCTGACCTTCACTTTGAGAAGCAAAGGAATGAGAGTGAAAAGGGTAATGGCAGTGGCACAAGAAACCAGAGCAGTTAAAATCTTGAAGACAGTGAGGGCAAGCATAAGCTGAAATGTGTGGGGGCCGTACGTCATGCCATTGATCAAATGGGTTAATCCACATAGAACAATGAAAGCAATGAACTCGAAGAGAACCCACTTGAATGGAACATTTGAGCAGCTAACGAAGTATAGCAGCTCGATAGGGATTGAAAAATAGGCCACGGCAATCAAGAAATCACTCACTCTTTGGCTCTCTAGAATGCTTTCTATGATCCATAAACTGCCCTCATCTTCACAATTACATCGTGAAAATCCGTTGTCGTTTGCAGAAGCTGATATCAGGAGTGATAAAATCAACAGCAGCCCAGGAGCTAATGCTTTTAACATTGCGACCAATATGGGCTGCTACCTCTATCTCAATCCATTTATGAAATCAACAATTTTGAATCTTTTTTCCCAACAAATTTGCCAAGCAACTACGTTTAACTATAGAAATCAAACATCTCCAGCTTCAATTCTCATTTCCTGTAAGAAACAAGAACAAAATTCCAACAAGATTAAAAACCCCATTAAGATTTTGAAGGAATTAATTAGCCTAATTTGGGGATCTACAACAAGTGCACATAAATTGTTTAACTTATCATATTCTAAACTAACTTCAGCTCACCGTTTACTTCTCTCCTCTCCCTAATTTTTAGATATATAATTAAAATATTAATAGAAGATGAAACAGTAAGGTGGAAGACGACATTTTCATTTAAATAAAAAAAAAACATTTCATTTTCTAAAGGACGGAAAGTAAAGATAAACAAAAGCACAAGCCAAAAGATCAACCCCAACATAAAAAAGAAAAACAGTTTAACCCTGAATTAAGAAATCAGCCATAAAAACGGTAAACCCCACCAACTTTCCCTCGCAGAAAAAATAAACAAAACCCAGCTATAAGAAATAAGAAATGGCATTGCGGGCTAACAAGAGAAAGAAAACCCGTACCTTCAAAAACCCAGATGGATCTTCTTCATTGATCTCTAACATGCACTGACATAGAAATTTACAGAGTTATTTGGTTATACCTAATAGAAAACAAGAGCCGAAACCTGCTCAGTTACAGAAAGCATCCAGGCAAGCATAAACTTTGCTATACCAATACATCACGTCTTATATAGTAGAAGCAAATCCTTGTACCAAACTCTCTCGGAAGAAGAAAGAAAAAAAAAAAAAAAAGGGAAGGAAGGAAGGAAGGAAGGATAGATAGATACGGAATAGACCCAAACCACCACCTGGTATGGCACAAAGTGTAATGGGCTGTATGTATATAAGGACCCGCGAAAAATAAAAGAAAGAGCCCTTCTTATTATCAAGAAAAACGAAAGAGCCCTTCTCTATCGTCAGTCAGAGAGAGAGAGTAAGAACAGGGAACAGACCTTTGCTAAAAGAAAACGGCTCTAGTCCTAGAGAGAGAGTAGAGAGTAAAGAGGAAGAGAGATGCTGTAGTAAAACTGAAAATGTGAGGAACCAAAAAAGCAATGGGTCCGAGCCGTTGTTTTGTGTTGTAGGAGAGAGAGAGGAGAAGTGGGACCCGGTGGGGAGAGAAGAAGAGAACTTAGACGCTATTTTGAAACAACAAGTCCCTGTCCTACTCTACTCTATATTTGTTTTATTTTTCTCTTTCTCTATCAAAAACGTCTCTCTCTCTCCCCCTCTCTCTCCCCCTCATTGCCTTAATGAAATCTTACCTTCCAGACCAAAAACCGCCATCTGCCTCTTTCTCTTCCTAGTTCGGAGCTCCTGGTTTTTTCTTTGCAAATCAAAATCATCTAGACGGGACTTAGTTGGGTGGCACGTGGGTCCTGGTTCTCATTAGATTTTTTTTTTTCAGGATACACTCACCTAGACCCCCTCTTTTTTCTTTTTCTTTTTCTTTTTTTCTTTTTTTTTCTCGCTATTGAAGCTGATTTTACCTCAATTGTACTTATAAAAATGTTTGGTGATGGAAAAAGTATGTGAGATCATTTAAAATTATAATCACATCATTGATTTTTGTAAAAAATAATTGATTTGATGCCAAATTAATTATTATTATTTTGTGTAAAGTTATAAATATGACTTTCAAATAATGTTTGGAAAACACTACTGTGTTATATCTGTGTGCGGACTTCGATGTCTTTTTAAATATCTTTTATTCAACCAAACAAATAATTAAATGTTGATATTATAGTTATAAAAATCACTCTAATATCAAATACATATTTATTTATTAATGGATTAAAAATATATTTGGTATTATGATACAATGTGATTTTTAAAAATATTTTTTATTTAAAAATATATTACAATATTTTTTTATATTTTAATTTTTTTATATGAACACATTAAGATTATAAAAAAAATACTAAAAAAATTAATTTAATATTATTCAAATAAAGAAAACAGAAGTTGCGATATTTCCAAATTAAAACCTATTAAATATAATAGCAATATAACATATTAATGAATTCTTACCATTATGAGAAGGTTGCTTTCACCTCTTTACAAGTTTACATCGTATGATTGGAAATAAAGTCTTTATAGTACTTTCTTCCATTTTAGCTTTATCTTTATCCTCTCCCATTTTCTTTATTATCTATGTGATCGGGGAAAAAAAAAAAACAGTAGTTAGAGATAAGAAATTCTCTAGCAGTGGTAAAAACCTGATTTACAAGGTATGTTATTTAGTTATAGTAAAGGATTATCTTCAAAGTATATAACAATAATGAAAAGATCACGGCTACATTAAGATGAAGGGTGGCAAGACAAATCCAACCAGATTGATGCAATCTCACATACTTGACCCTGATGAACAAAATAAGGGAAGAAAGGCATTTCACAATCGTTGATTTCATGCAAACTTGCTAGGTTTGATTTGAAATATGTAAACATCCATGACATACACCCGATTATTAGGGATTTTCTCCTCCAAAGCAGAGCGGAAGGCCTTTTTGCTAGACTCCATAATCATCGCAAATGCCTCCTAATGAAGTTCCTTTTTCGTTGATGTTTAGTGGAAGCATAAAAAAACTGTGTATCACTACTACTATCTCCTAGTTTGTTTAGGAGCATGAAGTTCCTTTTACGTTGATGTTTAGTCTCGATGACATTTTTGCTTCAAATGTATAGGTGTTCTTTTGCTCATGATTCATCTTTCAATGCCGCTAAATGCTCCTAATGTGCTGACATCCCAACCATCAATACTGTTTTGTAAAGTACGGAGAGATTCCTTGAGTTGAAGAATGCGTCGGCTAGAGTTAGCAGCACCATCTCGTGATCATTAGCAAGGCTACGTCGAGCTCTCCTATGTTTGGAGTGAAGCTGAAACATATCGCCCAAGAGAAACCATCTAACATCATATTTGAAGGTTTTTCGGGCTATTATCTATTTCTAAGGAGGGGGTCAGCAGTATGCAAAAGGATGAATGGATGATCAGAGCCCAATTCATCAAGGTGAGAAATGGAGTAAGGATCATCAAGAGGTGAGAAGAGGAGAGAGAAACCGATCCAGCCGTTCGTAGATGTGATTACGTCGAACTATTATTCCGAGTGAATGTAACCTTGAAAACCCAAATCCATTGAGCCAGGTGAATCCTGGAAATGGTGACAAGAGGCAATTTTATGGTAGTCGTAAGCACGACCATCTATCTTCTCTGAAGCACTCGGCAATGCATTGAAATCGCTCATGAAAAAGATCAATAACGGAGTCAGAGGAGGCCTGGGAGATGATAAATTGAAACTGAGTTGATCGGGTGTCATCGTCACAACTAGCATAATTAAATACCCATGGCATGGCATCAACACATGAGCACTTGAGTCCTCCAATATTATCCTCTGACAATTCATCTGAATTCCCTTCCGTATCTGACCATCCTTGTTTAAAAGAGTTATCCGATGCCAAGTTTGCAAAGCTGAAAAAGATGGCACAATCTCGGAACCATTGCCTTGTGCTGTTACCTTCAGTCCCGCTTGCTTCTTTTCTTCCACGTTTGCTATAGACTTGAGAAGAATTAATTTCAGAGTCAGGCCCAAGCACACTATATACAACATGGACAGGCAAGCATGCACCTCAGGTCCTGCAGAGGAAGGCCCGTTGCAGAAAACATCTTCTCCTGAACTTTAGAATGATAACATCGTCATCATCCAAATCAACTCATTAGGCTGATTTATTCACCGGTGGGACCGCATCGGTAGAAAATGTGGAAGTGCTAAATGGCAAATGAGAGTCCCACTGGCCATGTGGAGAAATAATTGCTGGTTCTTGGACAGATTTACAAAGACCTGATTCACTCTCCAGGGGAAATGAATTTGGAGAGCACACATCAGTCGGCGTGCTGGCAGTAGGTGCATGTATCAGCGGGTGTTTGGTAACGGTTTTTTTAATATAAAAATACTTTTTAATTGAATATATATTAAAATAAGATTTTTTATTTTAATATATTAAAATCATTAAAAAATATTATTTTAAAAAATAATAATATGTTGGTTTTTGTGCAAGGGCGGGAATCACTCTCCAGGTGGCATGAATTTGGAGGACAAACGGCACAGCTAGCTCCTACTAGATTCATTCCCTCGGGAAACCCGACTCTTAATCTGCTCGTTTTCCCTCTACAAGCTTGCACCTGTTTATCCACAGACAGAGAGGAGAATTGTGGGAAATTTTATTTTAGTAGTTGGAAACTGGGATCAACAAGTGCAGTACTGCAGATGATGATGGCATGTCACGGGGAGGGTGGGTCACCAGTTGCTGGTCTTCCAGAAGGCAGCCCACCTGATCAACCTTGATCGTTATACTATAATGGTTATTTTCCAAGATACCTCGCAATTTTAGTATTTTTCCCGTTTTGACACAGTAGAAGCAAAAAAATGGGAGACGCTGATATTTAAATCGGCCAGCAACCCTTGCACCAGTTTTCGATGGTTGATCAAGTGGTAAACACGATTCCCAGTTTAACAATAGAGCCTTGTGCACCACGAATGCCAAGAATTTCAGAATCAAGAACATGACCAAGATTGCATCCGATTCTCTACCTGCTTCTTTGGTGCGATAATGGGAATTGAAGGAAGTCCCCATAATTGTATCAGAATGAAGCTTCGCAGAAGTTGTAATCATAAAAAAAAATCGATGATGCTCCCCGATGATGGAATAACAGGAGTTAATTATGGTAAAGGCACGGACCACCATTTAGGATTCGAATAACATCATATTCATGAGTAAAGAAAAATTCCAAACAGCCCTCGCCAAATTCCTGAACGTTATAAAACCCCTCGGGATTCTTCGATACAGCTTACAGAACATCTTAATTTGAGTGTAACCTTATTCGCGTGTCGCGATCTGCAATGACTTTCCCAACCAAACACCTTCGAAGAACATGAGGTCATCCTAGCTCAGCTGTGAATAGTAAAATTGTAAGGAGTCAACCCAACCCACGTCTGGGATCTCGAATAATAGCTCACATGAAGCCATCCTCATCCTCTCTAGGTATAGTAAGGGCTTCAGAAGGGGGATCGGTAGAAAAGAAAGAAAGTTTATTAAGATGGAAGGAAAACGATGATACGTGAAACAAACCCTAGTAAATCTGTGTTTGGTATTGTGATGGCTGTTATGGTTGTGGTTTGAAAAAATCAGTTTTATAAAAATTATTTTTAGCTGTGGTTGGTTTGGAAAAATATGTGTTTGGTTAAAACTATGGTTAAAATTGAGGTTGAACAAAAAGTAGCTTATTGTGTTTCGTTAAAAATTGTGGCTCAATTTAATGTTATGATATAATTACCTAAAAGGACTTCATTCATAATATTAATGAACAATTACATAAAAAGTAATCTTACAACCATTAAAATTGAACAAAGAGACCTAAACATATTAGAACAATAATTTATAATTGAATGAAGCACGTCCAATGTCCATGTTTAGGAGTTGTTGATTGCAGTAAAATGGGTTGCTGCTGTTCTTATTTTTCTATTGTCAAGGTAAAATTAATGATAACCGAATATAAAAAAAGAGACGCAACCATCATTTTAATTGTTGTTAGTTGTGTAGCAGCAATTGTTTCCTGAATTGTTGTTGTGCGCAATAAAAAGAAATGAATGCAAAGAATGAACGAGAAGAACAATAACAAAGAAAAGGATAAGCTAGTAATTTTCTATCTCTGTTATCTCTAGCAAGTTCAACATGTGGTTGAACTTGCAAAAAAGCAGTAAAATACTGTTTTTCTAAAATCACGATCCTATCTCATTTTACTGGTGGGACCAATGTTTTAAATTGTTGTAACATGTGGTAACCAAACACATATATTGGTGTGTTTTTAAAAAATGCAAACGCCATCGCTTAGACAAACGAAACCTAAAAAAAGGAAAGCACGCTAAGAGAAGGAGACACATCACAGAGGAGAAAGAGGCTATACTCCAACGAGAGAGAGAATTTTTTTTTATAAATAAACAATATTTAGCTTCAAGAAGTTGATTTTTTTAGGGAAAAAAATGCTTTACAAATCGTTAATAGATGAAAAGTTAATAATAAAAATTAAAGAAATACACACTTATAAATTGTGTAAAACAGAAATTCATCAAAACTAAAACAAAAAAAATAAAATCCCAACCTAAAACATCTTTTCTTTCATCTTATAATAATCCTTTGCATAAGAAAACTCGGCTTTCGAGAGTACATTGCTTATGATGTCCTATCACACATCGATGAATCATGAAAAAAAACTTTATCTGATAGTTTAAAAAGTATTTATAGTCATTAGACCTTGTTTTTTTTGGGATAAAGATGCTAAAGAGTAATGTCATCATTACAATATTTATAAGGGATAAAATATCTTTTACACAAATATTAATAATAAAAAAAATGATAAATACACATGCTTTTGAATTTAAAAAGTAAGTTAAGATACATCATTTGAGGTTGGGCTAAAGTTATATATACAAGCCCATAAAAAGGTGCTAGGGTTGCCCAACATCTATGCTCAGGTTACACCCAAGCCCAACGGAAGGTATTGGGCATGCCTAGTATCTAAGCTCGAGTTTCAGCCCGAGTCTAACCTTTTTTCTGGACTCGGGTAAATCTAAGTATTTAGAAAAAGTTAATTTAAAAATATATTAAAAATATTAAATCCATATTTATTATAAATTTAGTCTTAAAAAAAAATTTCTTCATGTATATCAATCACCGATTATCATTGAAAAATCTTTATGACAGTGCCCGAGACATACAAGAGACCCACAAAATCATAAAAAGTAAAATACCTATTAAATTGCAGAATAAAACTATTCATGTCAAATTGATAACACTTGACCTGAAGGTATTAAAGGAAAAGATATAAAATAATGTTGTTGCTGAAAAATCACTAGTAAAAGGACAGTACTTATGAAAGGAAGAGATAAGGAGGAAATTGAAAGATCATCGGCTACTAATTAATGTAAATGATTAAAAATCAATCAAATAATTTAATTAAGATGTAATAACGAATTAAAAAGTATAATTTAATTCTTGAAATACGCTAACAATTTAAATTTTTGAGTGCCGTTGTTCTTTCACACAAATGCTCCTAGCAAACAAGCATAGGTTCCCTCACCATATTGAATGGCGGGTCCAAGAAGTGTACAACAACCTCTTTTTGGAATTTTATTTTCTTAACAATTATATACTTTTTTTTTAATTCCTATTTTTTCCGAATAATTCAATTCTGCCCACGCATCTAAAAAATTATCGCTAATATGATTCTGGTTTCAAATTTTTTCTTCTTTTTTTTTTCAAAACTAAAAGTTTTCCTTTATATATATATATTCACTTTTCACACGTAAAATTTAAGAATAACATTTATATAAAAATCTCACTACATTAGACATTAAATTCTGAGAAATTAACTCATTAATTTTAATTCTAGTTTTGACTGATCATATATTCAAAATTGATACAAATAACATTGAGTGATGATACGTTCGGTGCATCATCCCCACCTAAAAAGAGGTAAAAAGAAAATAAAGTCTGCTTAACGTCGTTATTGGTACCGAGGAAAATTAACCGAAACAACCATCCTGTCTTTCTTTCAGAGGTAATCAAGCCCACACGATTTTGAACAGGCAATGATCGAAAATGATGCTTGAAAACGAGTATGGTTTAACATCTCCTACGTGCATCGAACATGGCCTACAAATTGATGGCTTTGAGTGTATATTGATCAACATACAGAGTGTGAGAGAGAGGGGAGAACCGAATTTATTTTCAAAGATTTGACGTCCGTGGACCTGTTCTTTCATTAACTTCATCAATATATTCATCAGAATTAAAATATCTCGATAATAGTTTCTGGTAGGACATTGCTTTCCTTCTCATCCATTACTTTGCAAATATCGAAAGTGCGTGTCTACTGAAAAAGAAAAGTAGTTGTCTTAATCTCCACATTCATCTCCCTTGGCAACTTTTTAACATCTCAGTCGATTACTGTAACAAAGAAAAAAAACTTGAGGCTGCCGTTTGCCTAGTTGGGTTTGCTACTTTTGACCCTTTTTTTTCTAGTCGGCGACTTTCCTGTCTTTGGTGTGTTGTGGTGAAGACTGGCTTACAATCTTTTCTTTTTTTAATAATACTAATAATCTATCAAATTGATTATTATTTTCTTTCCAAATTTCCATCTCTTGATTAGTACTACACCTATTCCTTTCTTTCTGTGTTTTTGTACTGGACATCTGCTTCGATTTGTTTTAAAAGGGTACATCGACGTTATTCTCACTTCATTTATTGTAGAAATTAAAATAATTTCATTGAATATGTTTCTTGAATCTTCTTTTTATTCTTAAAAAAGAGAAGATATAAGAGAAATAATAGATTATACATATGCAATTATTAACGTTATTCTCACTTCATATTTTTTCAAGTAAAAATTAAACAATTATAAAACAAAAGCTATATATACAGTGCGAAACAAGCACTAATTGGCATTTGCCAAGTGATTTCCTTATGATGGTGAAGTTGATTTGCAAGGGGGAGTTATTGAGATATGACATGTCATTTAGGCGAGTGATTTGAAGAGAGTCAAGAGGATTAATTTAGGTGCAATGCATGCCATAATTAGCATGTTGATTCCAAAACGAGGCGAGGGCCCAATCCTTGACTCGAATTGCACCGGTCTGAGATAAATGGAACTTCTCCAACCATTTACTGTTTCTGACAAAAAGAAAAAAAGAAAAAAAAAGCATCAATGTAATTTTGAAAAGAAGATGAAGTCTAGCCATATAATTTTGGTGGAAAATAGGCTGCAGCAGCAAGAACAATGAATAACTTAATAATAACCATGTAGTAGTTAGTCTAATAATAAAAATTTAGAATTAAAGGTTTATTTTTTCTGTGTTTTCAGGTTTGAGCTCTACAGTTATTGATATTAATGGCCACTGGAGACTTACTTGATCGTTAACTTCAGGACCCATGAGGATTAGTTAAGGTACACGCAAGTTGACCCGAACACCACACATGAATAATAATAAAAAAAACTTAATCAGGTGGTAAAGCAAAACAAGCTAGAATAACTCAAATTAATTCAATATTGTTGTTATTATTCATATTTAATATCAAAATAACAAATTTCTAAAATCAAATAGGGAACTATATAAGTAAGAATTAATCTTTAATCTCGGATTTTTTCTTTTTATACGCAACCATAATTTTGCATACTATCAACGAATTATTCTATTAGTATTTATATACTAATTTCATTGAAAATAAATTGCCAACGGAATCTCGAACAATAATTGATTGTTGGAAAACTTATAGTCGGTCACTCCATTAATAATATAATCACTGGTGAATTTATAAATGTAAAAGCATGCTAAACAAGAAAAATTTATCAGATGAGATTAGTGTGGTTCATTTATAATTTTTTTAATATTTTATATAAATTACATTTTAAAAAAAAATTAAAAACATTTGGTTTTTTTTTGCAATATTTTTAATATGTACAACTTTGCATAATTATTTTTTATTTTATCTTATTCAATAAATTTTATGTGTTGATTTCTGTTACAAATTGGTTTTCATAAATAAATTCATTAAATACAATAAAATAAATAACTTGTATTGTGATATTAAATATTTTATCATACATCTATCTCTTAATTTTTTTTATTTTTTTTTTGTTATTGTTAATAATTTTTTTATTCATATAAATAATTATTGATTTAATTAATTATATAATTGTAAAAAATAGCCTGCAATTAAGGATTTTTTCAAAAGACAAGTTTACGAGCCGTGGGCAAAATAGCTTAGTGTACACATATTCTCGGTGGCAATTTTAAAGCGAATTGACCGAGGGATGCGTGGAATTGATCGGTATCCAACTCACCAGGACAAGCATGGGGATGGCAAATGCTTCATGCTCGAGGGACACACGAACATAATTGAGGCTGTGTCAGTCAAGAGAATGCACAAGAACCATTCTTACACATCCACCCATGTGCTCTTCTCCGATGGAGGAGTTGCATCCCTTACCTGGGCGGTGGAAGGGCCTCTGCAAAAGTGCACATGTCCTTTTCCCATATAGTCACATCTATTAAAATGTCAGAAGCGTAGGGGTCATAGGGTTGCCTTTTCAGGAAAACTAAGGGACTGAAGATTTCGTTAATTTGATTCCAATTTTTTCAAAATAATCTCAATCAAGTCCCTCAATTATTGTTCATTATTTTTTCAGTCAGAATTTCTTCAAAAAAAAAAAAAAAACGCCGGGCACATTAGAGGGAAAATATTATCAGAAATTTACAGAAGGGCCTAATTGAGAAATGAGGTAATTTTTTGGAACCTAATTGATAAAATTGAGGAGTTTTGTATGCAATTGAGGATGAGTATTTAGATTAAGAATTAAATTGAGGTTTTCTAAGAAATTAACTAATTCAGCCGACTAGCACGAACAATGAAAGCAACCTGCTCCTTGTATTTTTTCGGGGTAAATTGAGCGGAGGGGGAAACTAGCTGGTTTTGGCGAGTTTCCTGATTCTTTGGCTGAGATTTTACCGGTACTGATTCCGATGGTGGACTCTCCGGATTCTATTAAACAATTCCGTCCTATATAACAACCTCTGTAATGGAACTTAACTTATCACGAAGGTTTTGGCTGATAGAATTAATCGACCTTTGCTTGAAGGCATTATTAGTCCTCTTCAAAGGAGCTTTACTCCTAGCCGGCACACTAAGGACACATTACAGAGGTAATGAATTGTGTAACCAAGTCTTCCTTGTCTATTGTGTCGACTGGGAAAAAATCACCATGTTTTAAGCCTGAACGAGGTATCTGTAAGGGGATCCTCTCTCCCCTTACCTGTTCGTGCTGTGAATTGAGCGGCCTTTTTCTCAATCAAGTCCCATGCAGATTTATGCAAAGCAGACTTTATATGGTTAAACAACTTCTGCCATATTTGAAGCTCTTTGTTGATACTCGTCATTATTATGTAATTGTGAGTTCGCTACAGGGAAAAAGAAAAAGAAAAAGGAAAGGATTAGATTACCCGCCAAGTGTTCAACAAACAACTGACGTTGGTCAGCCCAATCTAAACACTGAATAAATAGGTCCAGAATTAATGGCCTCAAACCATTTTAGCTGAATGAATGTGCCAAGTGGCCCATGTTTATACCATTCTGCTCCTTCGCTGCTTGTGTTTATAAAATTTTATATGCAATTGAATCCAGTCCAGGCTTAAAGCCGAAGACAGGTCTCTCTATCACTTTCTTCTCTAACTATATTCTTCTTCCGGGCTGGGTGTGTTCGTATCGTTTCTTTAAGCACTTAGATCTAGCCCACGATTATTTACAGCCCAGAACATGATAAGAAAAGGGTTAATACAAACTTGTGATCTCTCTCTAAATTTTTTATTTATTTTTCTATCACATGTACAGGATTCCGCAGTCCATAATCAATGGTTAGATAGGTAGAGAAAACATCATTAATCAGTGGTTAATAAGATAGAAGAGCTAAATTACTATCATGAAATGTATCGCTACTATAAATATGAGAGTCTACTCACATATTTACAGTGTGGCTGTGCAATAAATAGTTTAACTTCATTTAGAATCTCATTAATGAATGGAAATTTTACAGGGAGTCCAGTTTTGAATCTCGGATTCAAGAGTTGTCAAGACGACAGATGCAAGTACCTATGGATTTATCTTTAGACATTTTGGGATTTCATTTATAAAAGGAAAGGCCTTTAATTTATAGTTTCTTTTCATTGCCTTTAATGTTGCTGTGTAATAAATTCCATCCCAAAGTAGCACAATAAATAAGATTTGAAGCTACAGGGAAAGAGAGAGATAGCTGGGCAACGTAATCGGTTGCCTGTCACATTCACATCCAAATGATCAAGCAAAAATGTATACATGCATTCACATTCTCAAAAAAAGAAGTATATGCACCCATTAATTCATGCTTACATATAAACATTAATATCATTTTTTCATTTCAAGAATTCTCGAGTTCAAACCTATTCGTAATTAACAAAACAACAATGCTAACATAGTTCTTCCTTAAAATTGGATATATATATATATATATATATATAAATTTTTCATAAGCCAATGATATTAAAACATCAAGGCGGGAAATCAACCGAAAAGGAGGGAAAGCAAGGCAAAGCATAATCTGGAAGAAACTGCTAGAAAATAGACAAATATCAAACAATATACAAGATCATTAGTTATAAATAACCAAATTCGTACTAAAAATATACAATTGAAATAATTAACATAATTAGCGAGTACTTTGTCTATAAAACATTGAGAAAGGGCATTATACAGTCTCTGAAAATAGTGACATCTCCTTTCTCTTTAATTAGCAATGTTAGCTTCATGATGGTCATTAATGGCAAGGAATCACATGCATGTAATTCTTACCGTCACGAATAACAAAAAGAGCTAAGGATTATGAATTTATTGCATGATAAATCACATAATACAATTATAGCTAGGAAAATTTCTGCGAAGTTATAATCAATGATCATGATGGCGAATACCCATGTGATAGACAGGGAGAGGAAGTATACAAGAAATTGTTTCTGACCTAGAAAAACCATTCCTTTCGATTTAAGCAAGATGTCTCATTTAATTATACTAGAAACGTTTTTAAAATCATCAGCACCGCATGTATATTACCTTCTATGGTTAGATATGTTACGTTATAACATCGAATAATGCGATATAATTAATTACTTGGCTAAAAGCGATTAAGTATATATATGGCATCTCTTTGGCAAACAAGCTAACAATCAATGGGAATATCCAAGGGACTAATAACTCACAAAGGTTATTAATTGGATTCATGATCAATGCTTCCTTAGCACATGAGCAGATGACCAACTTCTGTTAATAACTTTCATGGAGGTCTACCATAATTCCAAAGATGTTAATTACTGCTTTAATTTCTCACAACTGATTATGCAAGCAGTACTGGTTCCTGGTATCAGGTAGCATTAGCAATGCATTAATTAACTGTAGTTTTGGATTAAATGTGAAATCGTTAAATAAATTTTAGAAAGAAAGATCATTTAATTAAATTGGACACTCACTGACTCACAATTCCCTAGCTAGTACTCCATCTAGGTCTTAAGTAGTTTTTGTGAAGAATGCCTCATGAGGCTTGATGTCATCCAATTATAAACAATTTTGCGCAATTATCTATTTGACAAAGAGAGAATTGATCGGAGTCTTACCTTCTGTCCATGCAGTGGAAGAAGAAAATGCAGTGACAAATAAAATGTTGATAGATTTTGTATACGAAAATCAAGAATGAAACTTTGATGCTGCACAAACATGGCTTATACGAGTTTGAATATTGAGAGATAGAAACGGTAGAACATGACAAGTCCTAATTCTAATATAATCTGAATTTAGCCACACCGAAACTATTAAATACAATGCACTTACCTCCTAAGTAGAACTTAATTCATGGATTCATCTGTCATGGAAGTGGAATTCTGTTTTCGATCTCACAGCAGACATGGTACTCTTTATATTACACCAACGGAACAGTAATATGCATATTGCAATCTTCATGAAATCCATATTAAATTCCCCCTATGAAACAGTACCAGCAAATAAGTACGTAAATCCTGTAAGAAACATTTGTTCATTCCTGAAATATAGATTTACCCGTGTGACCCATTAGCGGTGACGTCCAAGTCTAAGCTCCAGATCGACTTCGTCATCGTCAGAAACCCTCCTATCCCCTCCACTATCCTGGATATTGGCAGACCCAATTTGCAAGCTTAGACCTTTACCCCAAAGCTCTTCGTTCATGCTCAAAGATTGAGATCTTGGCCCAAGAAAATCCTGGCTACCATGTTTGTAATTGCTATATGGCTGTCTAGGGCTAGAACCTGCAGGTGGCTGAAAATACATTTCATGATTCCTTTGAGCCTCCAAAAACGGATAGTGATTTGTGGGTATACTTGAATTTGGTACCATATATCTAGGATTCTTGATTTCCTCATTGGCTTTGCTTGAAACTGATGAGGAACTTGCAAGGTTTTTGCCTCTGGTTCGATTAGCTCGATCTTTCCGATGTATGTTCATGTGTCCCCCTAAGGCCTGCGCGTTTGTGAAGCCTCTCTTGCAAAAAGAACATTCATATGAGCGTTTAGCAGTAGTTGCTGTATTGCTTGATAAATCTTCTTTGACTTGTTCTTGGCTATCATAATTTTCTTCACTTGAAGCCTCTGGGCTTCCTTGTTTAGCCGACTCCATATAAATAAATATCAAGAAATTGAAAACGTTGTTGCGATATTGACTATTTGACCAAAGATTTCTTCGCTTGAGATCAGAATACAAGGTAAAGGCTAGAGAAAGAGAAGGAAAGGGTTTTTAGTGGAATTGATCCAGGTTAGAGAAAAACAGTGAGAAGGCAACAGAAGGGAAAGGCAGGTGCTTGTGAAATAGTGACAACACAAGTCATTGGCATTTCCATTGAGACCTCTGTGTACTTGTATTTAAGGGAGACTCAATTTTGGCGCTTGCTTTAGGACTTTTCTTGTTGGTCGGCTCTTGTGATGCATCCATTTATCTAGTAAATTTATCATCTCTCATCTCTTTTGATCATCTGTATGCTGGTTATGGGATTTTCTTTTTTTACTGAGGTTGGGATGAAAATTCTGCCCATGTAGCTTCCATTAATCCGGTTTTTTTTTTTTTCTAACGCGGTTGTTATTTACCACTCTTATCGGTACTTACAACCTTGCTATTAAGCTCTAATTATAGTAAGTGCACAAGAAAAACTAGTTCCACATGGTCTGGTTTCCAATTTTGAGGAGGATGTGCTCTACATGACTTTTGTTTCTTTTTACAGACATGAGACCTTCCAACATATGATAATTTCAATTAACATACAGCTACTAGTAGCTAATGCACAGGAATCACCGGTTCTATTTGGCTTCAATTCACTTTTTGACGAAAAACGGGCCCTTTACATTTGAAGGTATGAAATGAACCTTCCAGCATATAGGATGCCTTGTTTTCATGTATGAGACACAGGCTGATCAAGTCTCAACATTAGACATGAATGACAATCTTAATCTTACAACCCAGAGGAGATGATAATGCTAATACTATAGGAGAGGTCCAGCTAAACATCTAGCCATTGAAAACAATTGCTAATGAGAAACCGCGTGGAATTATATTGGAAAAAAACCCCTCTTAGGTGCTATAGGCTGCCATTATGATTTGCTCAAAATGTGTGTGGTCTTGCTATAATTATAATATAATCCTAAATTGAAATCTATAACTTACAAATCACTGTCTTTTTATTGTACCTACATGGCTACTTCAATTCAATGTTGTGAGACTGTCTCCTTTTCATTGAATCAATAATTATTCATATGAATATCCCTTTTCCTTTCACCCCCAATATATGGCGTAGATAACTTGAATACTGCTAGAAAGGGGAAAAAAGAGAGAGAGATGGCATGATAATAACATTAGTGGGTATAATATATTGCATCAAATCTGACATAATTGCCTAATTCATCCATGGTAATAGAAACTTATTAATATTGTACTGGCTCAAAGCGCACTCGTTCAATTTTGATGCATGTCCTAGTTGATTTCCACATGCCTCATTTCTCCTTCATCTTGTGACTTTGCTAGCTAGTTTCAACAAATAAACATTTACAGTAATAATTACTTAATCCAAAATCAAACGAAAGGGAGAGAGGGATCGAGCTTGCAGCTCGATAAGAATGAATTGATGTAACTTAATACTCAACTTTTATTGGAAAATTAACCTCGAACATACCATGTGTCTTTCAATGTGCTTACTTGATTAGCTGTTTCCCCCCTTCTTATTAGGTAGCTGGTTGTCATTCTTTTAGGATAGAGAGACGGCAAAAACAACGCATTGACAGTACTTAAGCTAGCTTTGACCATGTCCTTCTTTTTCCTTTTTTTGTTAAAAATCTCTTACCATGTCCTAGAAATGACTTATAATTTTTCATGCTTATCTATGTGATCTTATATACTTATGTATTGATTATAACTGTAATAACTAATGATTAAAATTAAATGACAAACAATTTTTGACAAATGGAAGAAGGTCATCAATGACACCAACACGAGTACTGTAATATCACTTAGTGCCAGTTCATTTACAATTAAGCTTTTGAAAACCTTTTGACCCAACAAAACACGATGTTCAAGCTTAATTCTATGAATGGAAATCTTATTTAATTTCAGGAGCTTAATCACAGGCGACGTTTCAAAAAAAAATAATGACCTTGAGTGGATTAAACGTAGAACTTTATTTTGTTGTCTGGTTTGACCTTAACAGGTCCTTAATAGGTAAAATTTGGCAAACAAAACCAAATTGAACACATCTTTATGCTTAAGAGAATTAATAAAAATGCTTTCCGATAAATTATTGGTTGATTCTGGTCAAACTGACCGGACTTGACCGTGAGCTTATGATAAATTTTCAAATTGATTTTATCTTGAACTTAGCTCCAAATAACTTTCCAACTTTCTTCTTGTTTTTTTTTTTCTTTTCTTTTTTTATAAGCCAAACATTACTAAAAAAGCACCACAAAAGTTTCCAAATTTCTTCTAATGACATGAAAGAATGATACTTTCATAATATATTTCACCATGAAGGCCAATAGTACGGCGTCGCGTTTCACTTTTCTTTTTTTAGATTTTCTTGTATGATCTAGGCAAGGGATACCCATTTTTTCCTTTTGCTGTTGATAGCTTGAATTATATGAATGTCCATTCATAAACCTCTAGGTGCATGTTGTAGTCCTTCCTTCTTACATCTATCAATTGATTATATGTCTAATATAAGGAGCGGTCTTTTCTTTGGGATCAAGGAGAAGAAAGGACAAAACTTTGCTGTCATAGCCATCAAAATGAATTCCCACATAAGCACATGAAAGTAAGCTAGGCTCTGGCTACATGCATCATAAACAATTCTAAATCATCCAGATGCCTTGTAGTTGTATTTTTATGAGATTGTCATTTTGCTCCTTGTCCAGATTTACAAGTGAAGTTTTCAACACGTTGATGTATTTACTTTTTTTGCTTTTAAAATGGTGCCATCTCGTTAACTTATTCAGTGTTGACATGTTATTGGAGTCGATCTGCTCATCCAGGTTTTGAAGGTCCATTTGACATTTTCTCAATAATATTTTCTTAGGGCTAGCTGCAGTGATATTCCAATTCACATATATTATTCCCAAAATTAATGGCTTCGTCCCAAAAACTATCTGCAGGTAATCCTTCTGCCGACAATAGACCTGGACTTAAAACTTTGGGCCTAAGGGTGATTTTTATTTTCATAAGGTTTGTCAAAAAGTCCCAAACATGAATAACAAAAGCTGCGAAGTCCCAATTTCCCGTTTTTCTCCATAATCTCATACATCCGCTGTCTTCTAAGATGATGTTCTGAAACCCCAGTTTAAAACCCCAGTTTAAAACGTGTTAGATTATTGAATTATTAAATCTACTAGACTCGTTGTAATATTATGGACTAGGATTTTTAGGAGAGCTCATTTAATTTTTTATAAAGAAAAATGATTATACAAAGTTTTTTTACTGCTTGTATAGATCAAAAGGAGGATTAAAGACAAGATAGATCAGGAGATTTATAATTGATTTTTTTATAAGGTACTTAACGTTTAATCCATTTGACCTCTATGGTGAAAATAACAGCTGGGTGTAAAGAAGATGAAACTAGCCTGCAGTGACATGGGCCCGAACTACAAACGATGGGCCCATGTTTCGTTTGGCACGTTCAAGCCTGGCATGGTAGTGGAAATCGGCATAATCCATTTTTATTATTTTAATTTTTGGTAGATTACCAAGTAATTTAGACTCACGAAAGCTCGCTCAGCCCATTAAAGGTCTAGTCATACTTATATTGGCAATCAGCTGGAACTTTCCTCGAAAGTAAAACTCAATAAAAGTTATTTAAGTTGCAATAGGTTAAACTAATTTTTCAAACTTGAAAATCTCAATTTTAAAGCCTTAAGTTTGAATTAATGTTAGATGGGTAGCCCGCTTTAATGGTCATGTAAGAATAGTTATTAAACTTAATATAGGATTGACATGATCAAGAGACAAGGTTTCGGGTTATATAGGTTGACCGAGTAAATCTAAGAAATTTTTTTAAAAAATTTAAGTTTGAGGTTTTAATATTCTTCATAGAAAATTCTTGAAACAATACACGTTGATATAAACTATAAAAAAAAATATGAGGTATGAAGTGCACTATAATTATCCCATATCAAAAAGTTAAAAAATAATCTATATAAATATAGACTATTAAAAAAAAATGTGAAGTGCAATCTACTTATCTCATATAAAAATTTTAAGAAATAATTAATGTTGTTGTAATCATACATAATTATTTCACATTGAAAAATTAAGAAACAATGCATGTAAACGTAAACTATAAAAAATATAAGGCATGAAATGTAGTATAATTATTTCAAATAAAAAAATTAAGAAATTATTCACGTTAATGGAGGATATAAATAGTTATCTCATATTGAAAAGTTAAAAAATAATTTATGTGAATGTAAACTATAAAAAATATACGTGAAATTAAATATTTATAAATTGATTTTGTATTTCTTAGATTTATATATATAAAAGTCAAGTCTCACTAGGTTATGTTGGGTGACCTTACATGTTTCTTGGGTTTAATCCAGATAATTATAGACTCGAGTTTTATTTATTTGAAATTTAGCCAATATCCCGGGTCACCGGTGAAACCCATCGTGACTTATTGACTTTCGTATCAATACTATAAAGAGATAATCATATACATTGTTCTTCTATTTCATTGGATGATGAACTTATTAACAAAAAAATTATATTGAGCTATATATTGATTAACAATATATATATCATGTATGTGTGTATATACCGGTCAGAGCTAGGTTTTCAATTTGCTTTCATCTCTGATATAAACACACGCTACCTCACGTACGGATGTAAAAGCTATAAAATCAATAGCTTTATTTGGTAATTTAAAAGGGATTACGTGATACGTGCGGTATTAAGCGTTCCGAGTGAATTAATCGTTGCTTCTTGAAAAGCTTCGCTTCAATTTTCTAGGAGGGATCGGTTCTTCTTGAAGAACTAGCAGTGATGCTACCATCTATCTTCAAAATTTTACAGAATCTGCATAGTTGTGGTCATATAGTACATATAATACAATCACACTTGCAAAAATACCTTGCCATATATGGAGTCCAATGACTATATTTCCATCAAGATACTGATGCATGCTGCATGTAGGGTGCAACCATACCAGGGTTTAAATCCTACTTCGATTAATTCCTTGCACTTTGGTTAATAACGACACAGAGAAAAAAACACAGATCTCGCGTGCCCATAATGAACCCAAGTACGAAAATTATTGAAGTGGTGCTTCAGGTCGAAGTGCATATGTTCTTGAAAGCAATGCACGAGGGAGAAGGTGTGAAATAAAAGAAGGGTCGGGATTCGGGAAGATTGATCAGAGAGATCGATGGTGACGTGCGCCGACTGGGGAAAGGCCTTGCTTTATGCCATCCCCTCCACTCACTTTCACCAAAATAAGCACTCAGGTAGCTTCTCCTCTATCTTAATGGTCTCTACTCCTTCCTCTCTATTTTCACCTATCAGGTGTGGGGAATGGGGGGCTCCCTTTAAAAATACCCGCATTTCAACTAATTAAATGCTATCCCTTGAGGCATTGACCCTTCATGTCTCTTTTTTTACCATACGTATTTAGATGTTATAGTAAAAATTAGGTGACACTAAATTTCTAATATTATACAGAAAGAGATGATATATTACTCGAGATATACCTGTTAAGAGGACAAATCAAGCTCATCTACAGTTTCTCATGTGTTATCTTATCGTTTTTGACAAATTAGTTAGTTCTAGAAGTATACAAACTGTTATTTGTTGTATATATTGACCCAAGCAGAACAAGTTCAAGGCACATCGGCCTCATTGCAGATAGGAGGGCTAAAATTTAGCTGGTTTACAAAATTTAGACTTAAAAGGAAATAATCATAAAAAACCAAAAAAAAAAAAAAAACTAAAATTTTGCCTTTCGCATTTAATTGATTACCGAACAATAGTATTATAGATAAATTGATTGCGCCAGTAGTTCCTCCTTCGAGTAAATCATTTGACCATTCTAATGATACATGTGAATACATTACAAAAAGAGTCAGATGCTTCTACTCGATTAAAATTCTCAAGGGTTGAGATTTCTTATCGCAGCATGTTTTGTTTTTGAACTCTTTTCCTACGGTTAGGTAAAAAAGAAAGAAAGAAGAAGATAATCGCCAAAACTCCCTTCTAATTAAGACATTTTTTATCGAATAAACCCATCTAAATATTTTTGTATTTGAAAACCCCTAAACAATTTTTTCATACTAAAAAGCCGCATATCTAAATTCCACTTAATACCTAACCCATTTGGATTTTATATGATTTTTTTCTGAATTTTTAAATATTTCAATGGGTTTAGAGTATAAAACTCATTTACAGCTTGTATATTACAATATTATGTTGACAATATTAATATAAAAAATTAACAGAATGGGGTTTTGATAAATATATGTATAAAAACAATTTCTTTTGAGGAAGTGGGTGTAATTGGTCCTGCAATTCTCGCAGCTCAATGCTCAATTCTCAGCACAATTGAAAACCAAACCACGTGATTCGTCCGGTTGTCATCTAGCTGGTAAATTTTATTGACCGATGCAAGAAATAGTGACTTTATCTACAAAATGAACGGCCACGGTGATGTAGATCGGTAGGCCAGAGTTGTCTAATGCAGAGAACTGATTCTTGAGGGAAAATTTCGAACACAGTAGCTAGGCATAATTTGTACGTCGACCAACAATCTGGCCCCATAGTCTAGCGTGAAGTCAGAATCTGAAAGAACTTGTGCTATAAGGGTAATGATAAGACCTGGTGCGGGGGGTGCTATCGTTCTGAGGATCCTCAATCACATATCATCAGTATCTTACTTGACAGAGGTAGAGTTTGTAAAAGGCACACTGTTTTAAGAATTGTGAACATGTGGTTTGCTTCAATTCTTTCCGCTTTCAGAATGATGAGGCACCCAGGAATTATAGCAACTCTAAGCAGGGGCCGCAACCCCAAAGTAATGAGTTGTAACCAGAAGAAAAAAACTAGTTATGGAAGAATAATGCTAAATATAAAAAAGTGACTAATTTATAATTATAACATTGCTCATTATATAATTCCCTCTCTATCTTCCTATCAAAGAAAAAAAAATATGAATTTCCCTAAAATGTTAAATCAATTTTCAAGTAATCACTAATTTATTTTTTTTTAACAAAAAAACATGAATCATTAATTGACTGGTGGCCGTTTATTGGACATCTAATGATCTAACTAAATTATTAATATTGATAACTATAAGGAGAACTTTTGACAAAATATTTATAATAATTCTCCTTTTTTCATGCATTTCTATCTATAAAAAAAAGCGTTATGTAAAAATCTTTTTTCACATTATGATAAAAAAAATTTAAAATGGAATTTAGTGTACATTAGAAAATGATATTGCAAATGGGCCTATGATAAAAGCGAGAGTTGATCATTGCGATTATGACAACAAATGACTTTTTATAGCTACACTCACACCACCCGCTCAACGCGTCTTAAGTATGTTTGCTCTATAGCAAGGCTTTGATAACCTAGCTATATACAAATTCAAACACATAAATTGACAAATTGCACTTGTAATCAAATATACCAGCGAACGATATGTAGTTTATTTAGCTTATCCAGGGCTCCAATCCATGCAACACATTGTGAATATTCAAGCAATGAATATACACATTGATCGAACTAGCTTCTCCGTGATTAAACGAATTCACTACATGCAAGATTAAGCCCTCGAGGACGGAGGAAGGTAAAATACACCGAGGATAAGCCCAATTTGTCTTTTACATAATCCATTTCTCAGGGAGTTAAGAGAAATTGTCAGCTAATCGATTAGTTTTGTACTTGATCCATTTCCCAGGGAGTTAAAACAAACTGTCAGCTAGTCGATTGAAAGCGAAGGTAAAAAAGGACATAGGGAAGTGCCTCGCTCATCACCAACATAGATAAGATATTTATGACTGTACAGTAAAAAAAAATTATATCCAAGGACAGTAGGGGTTGGCTGTGGGGGATAGCGGTGTCTAAGTACGAGCAGTGTCTGTCTTGACTAAAGTACCTAATACAGTAAGAGTTTTAGTCTTTTAGTTGTCTGGCATGCTCTGCGCTGACCAAAACCTTGCATTCTGTTTTAGGAAAACCATCATACCTTTGACGTCCAGACAATGTCGGGAACAAGCAAAACCATCAGAGATTGGGAAAAAAGAGCGCATCCAAAGGCTCTGCCAACAAAACAAAACTCACCTCTCATTTGTGTATATGATATCACATGGATCATGGGTGTGGTAGTGTATGTATCAGCAGGTGATTCAACACACACATGAATGATAGAGATTGCTTACGTTTCTATCTCTTCACCTTCACTTCTCATGTAACCTTTCATTTTCATTTTCATTTTTTTTTTCCCATCATCATTCTACTATCAATTGGTACTAGCCAAATTCGTGCAAATTCAGATTTATCAAATCTTTGCCTTTTGAGTTATTTAATGAGTAGTGTTTTTCTTTTTTAATGAATAATTGATAATCTATTTTTCTATTTTTTTCTCATTTTCGTTGCTGCCTATATTTCAAAAATATCAAAATAATTATTTTGTTTTCTTATAGTATTTGGGATTACAAACTTATACATAAAACGTATTCTCGATATTAAATAAAAATTTATATATATATATATATTAGAATAGTTAGGTTTTTTTACATAATAAGATAAGGATCTTCTTATCGAGAATGACTTTTAATCTTAAACCTTAAACATACCAACAATTAGAAAATACAACAATATCTTAGTTTATATAAGATAATTAAACATGTAGCTTACCTTAGATAAGACGTATTAGAGGTGCTAACATCTTTCCTTTACGCAATCAGTCTCCTTTCCCAGACTCTGAGACCAATTAGAGTTTCTAATGACTAAAATACTAGATAATGAATTTCATTCCCACTTTTCACCAATAAAGGATAAGAATGTCTTGTCCATTTTCCCATCCCATACTACGATTTTAGGAGGACGATCACCATGACGCTGCACATGTGCGACATAGGTAAAACATTATAGCCATTTTTTATTATTCATCATCTCACAATCCACCTGGATTGTAATAATGATTTTTATAAAAAAAAATCGATTTGATCCTCAAACATTGTTTTGCACAATTAAGCCCAAATTATAACCAAATTGCATATTTTTTCAGGGATGAAGGTTGAATTGAAAGATAGAGGAATGAAGTGATAAAATTAGGTAAAATAGATGGCAAGTATAGAATTTGTTTGAAAGGTTCATTTTAGCCCCTTATATTTTTAAGATATTCAATAACCAATCCCTATAATTTTTTTAAAGTACATTTTGGTATTAAACTTTATTTTCATCCTTTTTAGTCTATTTTTGAAAAACTAAACTATGTAGATAAAACACTATAGCCATTTTTTATTGTTCATCATCTCATAGTTCATTGTGGATTGTAATAGTATATTTTAAAAAAAATCAATTGGGCCCTTAAACTTTTTTATTTTGCATAATTGAGCCCTTTTAAGACCAAATTCTAACCAAATCATTTTTTTTAAGCTGAGGGTTGAATTAAAAGACAGAGAACTAGAGTGATAAAAATAGGTAAAATAGGTGTTAGGTCTTTAATTTGTTTGAAACGTTCGTTTTAATCCTCCATCTTTTTAAGTTATTTAGTAATCGATTCCTATAATTTTAAAAAAATACATTTTAAGACTAAACTTCATTTTTCTTTTTTTATAGTCCTTTTTTGGGTGGAGGAAAGAGGGAATCACTGGATTTTAGCTTAAAGAGAGAAAATTATTGTAAGGAAAGCTTTCGACCACCAAAATGGTTGAAGCTTGTGTCAATATGTTCCATACAATGATGATAGTTAATATTATGTGTTTTTTTAACCTTGTAAACACTTAAAAAAAAAATCTGGATTTGTAAAGAGTTTTAAGTTAAAATAAAGAACCTAAAGGCTCAAGTGCGGGCCTTTTCTCGAGTGGGTTAGGCGTTAGGCCTGATCACGCTCAACAACACATAGCCTCATTGTACTTTTTTTCTTCATTATTATTTTTTTATATTAATGCCTTTTTATATGTGTTTTTTAAAATAATTTTTGAATTTATGTTTTAATTAATATCCCTTCTTTATGATTTGTTTTAGGTTTTTTAGCCTTTGTTGAATAACAATTATTTTTTTAATTATATTGAGTGTGTTTAATTTTTTAATAGATTAGTATGATTCATCTATAATTTTTTGCATATTTTGTATAGATTAAATATTTTTTTATAATATCTTTAATATGTGTAACCTTGAATAATATTTTTTTTCTTTTCTTTTATTCAATAAATTTTATGTGTGAGTGAATCGCTATTTGATTTTCATAAACAAATTTATTAAATACAACCAGGTAAATGACCTTTACGTGTTGCGATATTAAATATTTTGATTTACATTGATCTCTTGATTTTTCCACTTATATTTTTACTTAACGTTAATTTTTTTCTTTATTTATTTACACTATGGTTCGTGATTTTATTTAATTGGATGTATGTATAAGTCTTTCGATTTACATTTATAATTTTTTATGTAAAAAAACATGGTGAAAGATTTTACATGTTCAGGTTTTTTTTTATCATGTACTGGTGTTTTCAATTTGATTCTTATTTTTATGATTTTTTTTTCTTAAGTATTTTTATAAAAGTTTATTTTTAATTTCACCCTTCAATCTAAGTTGATAGTGTATTATTTTATTTATTTATTTTGGTCCCCATTGATTGGTTTTTTTTATAGATATGTTTTCTTGTTTGCTATCGTTGCCTTTTTTTTTATATATGATTCAAATAAAACTAGTTTATTTTGTTGGTCGGGACTATAACCTAAATTATTGAATTTCTTTCTTTCTTAAACACGCTAATAACACTTAAATATTTTATTAGAAAAATAATATGAACCCGCAGTTTGTGCCGAGCATCAATCTAGTATAAAGGTATATCAATGACGATAGCGTGGCCAATTGTTAAATTACCCATTACAAAAAAAAAAAACCAATTGTTAAATTACCCATTACAAAAAAAAAAAAAAAAATCAACACAAAAGTAGAATTGTTATTGAAAAAATCGAAAAATTTTATTT
>Ga0325411_1000519_pt1 | contig 40730 bp, 18 predicted proteins | sample PopdelMetagenome_13_FD_206181 | JGI IMG/M metagenome (GOLD analysis project Ga0325411, IMG submission 206181) | Populus deltoides microbial communities from Bellville, Georgia, United States - Xylem-PdIQD-R4 | ecosystem: Host-associated > Plants > Phyllosphere > Stem > Wood/Secondary xylem...
GTTTTTCAGTTGATGGCATTGCAATTAGAGAATTCAAGAACTTAGAATCCATTGGCGTTCCATTCCCTAAGAACCAACCAATGAGGATTTACTCCAGTCTTTGGGAAGCTGATGACTGGGCAACATGTGGTGGAAGAGTTAAGACAGATTGGACAAAAGCACCCTTCGTTGCTTCGTTTAGGAACTTCAACGTCAATGCCTGTGCTTGGTCTTACGGAGCATCTTCTTGTAAATCAAAATCTGGCTTTGCTGACTCCATCAGCAACTCATGGATCTGGGAAGAGCTCGATGTCGGACGCAGAGGCCAGATGAAATGGGTGCGGGACAATTACATGACCTATGACTATTGCAAAGATCCCAAGCGATTCCCACACGGCCTCCCTCGTGAGTGCTATGTCACCAACTTTCCCTGAACCAACCCCGAGAAAAAGAACTGATTGATGATGAAAAATGAAATACATATCGTAATTTTCACTTATATTGTTCAATTCTTATTTTCATCGGTTTTGACAATTCTGTTTTCCATGTTTATTTGAGTATTTCCTTTTTCCTAGTGATCAAAAATTATAATCACATAATTTTTTTATATATATAAATAACATTATTGCAGTTTGATTTGTCGTGTGATGTTTATGAGTTTATATATTTATGTTAGCGTGAGCCATGAAAAGTTACAAGGAAATAAAACACCAGTTGTATCAACTTTCTAGTTGCAGTTATATATATCGACTCTCTAGTTTTCAGGCTTCAATCTAGGAGAGGCTGTTATGTAAGAGTAGATTAGTTAAAACACATCTCTAAACTCCTTCCCTTATATCTCTATATATAGACTGTGAGTTAATTAATAAAATAATGAAGTCTGTTTCTCTAGAAAATCTGACATGATATCAGAGCATAGTCTAGGAATTTTTATAACCTAAACAAGGAACTAACCCAACGACTTCAACCTCATAGCTGAATATTCCACTAAATTGATTTAGCCACAAAATCCCATAACAGACTCCATGCTTGACAACTTCATGACCAAGATGACGGAGGCTTTAACAAAAGCCCAAGCTACCTCACAACCAATTATCAATGACTCTTCTATAGCACCAACCGACATTAAGTTGGATGGATCCAACTATGCTTTATGGTCCTAGATGGTAGAGATGAACATCTCATCCAAAGACAAACTGGGATATATTAACGGAGACTTCCCTCAACCCTTAGAAGCAGACCCAACATTCCGTAAATGGCACACTGAAAACTCCATAGTGAAAGGGTGGTTGATTAATTCAATAGACCAATCATTTGTTGCAAACTTCATCCACTGCCCAACAGCAAAACAGGTGTGGGATGCCATTGCAACTACATATTTTGATGGAACTGACACATCACAGGTTTATGAACTTCGACGCAGGGTAACTTGGATTCGGCAGAGATGAGGATCAATCGAAAAATATTACAATGATTTACAAGGGATATGGCGGGAGATAGACTTCCGACGCCCCAATCCCATTGAATGTGCAACAGACATTCAAAAATATAACTCTCTGATACAAGAGGAAAGAGTTTATATTTTCTTGGACAGATTGGATGATCGACTTGACAACATTCGTAGTGACATTCTTCAACTAAAAACATTTCCTACAATTGAGCAGGCCTATGCTCACGTAAAAAGAGAGGATACTCGACAGGCAGTGATGACAACAGGGGTAGAGACCACAACCAGTGGTGCTGTTATGACCATCAAAGGCTCAAGGTTTGGCCAACCACCAACGCTGGTAATGGGAAAACATAACCTATCCTTTAAACCGAAGGGTCCCTTTGATGGAGGGAAATGTACACACTGTGGAAACACCAAACACACCAGTGAGACATGCTTCAAGTTGCATGGATACCCTGAATGGTGGCATGAACTACAAGCTAGAAGGGAAAAAGGTAACACATTACCTGATGAAGGCACTGGTAGGGCCGCAACAGTCACGACAGAACCTCAACTCTCACTCATCCCTATGGCAGACTCCTCCACTTCTAAAGCACCAGGTAACTGTGGACAAGTTTTCTATAATTCTAGCCATCAGGATGAAAGTGAGTGGATTATCGACTCTAGGGCTACGGACCATATGACCTTTATCCTACAGACTTCTCACACACAACTCAACCATAGAGGACTTGTATTGCAAATGCAAATGGAGTCGCGTTTCCAGTCACGGGAGCTGGAACCGTGTCACTATCACCCTCACTCACTTTATCCCACACTCTTCTTGTTCCTTCATTTTCAAACAAATTAATTTATGTGAGCCAAGTAACTGAAGAACTCAATTGTGTGGTAGTGATATATTCTAAAGTTTGTTTTCTTCAGGATGTTCTCAGCAAGGAGATTATTGGGCATAGTACTAAGAGAGGGCGGTTATACTACCTTGATGAATTCAACCATGGGAAAGCAAATCACGTACACCATCAATTCTGTCATAACCCATTTTTGGGTTATTCCCAATTCACATTTTTTTTCCTCGTAAAAAAATAAATTAAAAATATTATCAAAAAATATAACAGTGAAAAGAGGATGCCAAAACGCTCAGAAAATAGTCAAAATTTGGTTGGGGAGGTTTAAAAATACAAAAATTAAAATTTGACAGTATTTTATTGACTGATGATAGCCCTGTTGACAAAGAAAATTCAATTTGAGGAAGAAAAGTCCAAAATTAGATATTGGTGGACTCAATTAAATTATATTGAAGGTTTAATTGAATTTATGGAGGGTTTGATTGTAAGAAAAATTGATTTTGGAGTTAATTTGGGCTTTAATTGGAAGAAATTAAAGTTCTGGAGTCAAATTATAATTTTTGAGAGTTAATTTGGTCAAATCAGGGGCTTAATTGCATAAATATTGAAGTTTGATGGCCAATTCGGGACTTAATTGAAGAAATCTGAGACCAAGGACCAAAATGCAAAACACGCTCAAATTGGAGGATTGACTTGTTCATTTAAATGAAATGGCGCGTTTTAAGAAAAACAACACCATTTCATGTGTTTTCAAAAAAAAAAAGAGACGAAACGGTGTTGTTTTGAGGCGGCACTGTTTCTTCTTCTTCTTCCCCCAGACATGCAGCAAGGGAAGAGACACTTTTTTGTTTTCTTCTCTTTGTCTCTTCCTTTCCTTCCCACATGCTCTGCCACCCACCTCATGATGATATTCCTGAGTAGCCGTGCTCCGCAAGCAACGCCTCCATTGGCCACCACGGCCGGCGTCGTGGTAGAGGTGGCAACGTGCGCCACATGCACGCGGCGATGGGACGGGGCAGGGTCGACCCCGCTCCCCCTGCCCTTATAAATACTATCCCGAAAGGTGAAGAGTAGGGGGAAAAAAGGAGAAAAAGGGCAGAAAAAGGGGGGAACTGAGAGAGAGAAACTGACGGCGTAGAGAGAGAAACGACCGAAACTGAGAAACGAAAAAGCTGAGGATATTGACAGGGAAACCGAGAGAGACAGTCGGGGAGAAGGAAGAAAAAGGATAGAAAGGATAAACCGGCGGGGGAAGAGGACACCGATTGGTATCTCTACACAGCGGAAGCGCTGCTGCTGTCACCGGGTTTCATCGTCACCGCCACCGAGAACAGTCACCAGCCCCACTGTCAGCTCAACCATCCGAGATCACCGCCTCAGGTAATTCTTCCTCCCCCCATAGTCGCCGGTCATAATTCATCTTCTTGCCTGCAGAACATGCACTGTGCACATTCTGCATGCAAGAAGAAAATAATTAGCCGGTTACTGTGCATGCGCATAGTAACCGGCTAATTAATTAACTGGTTACTGTGCTCATGCACAGTAACCAGTCATGGGTCTTTGCTTCTCCGGTAGGCTGGAACATCAGCCCAGCCCTGTTAACTAATGGCTGGAACATCAGCCCAGCCCACACGGCTGGGCTGAGTCCAGCCTTGTGGCTGGGCCAATACAGGCCCAGCCCAGTTATTTTATTTTATTTATATTTTCTCCTTTTTGTTTTTGTGTGTTTTTTTATTATATATATATATATATATATATATATATATATAAATTGTGATTTTCCCATGGATTTTTCTACGTCATTTTGACTAAGATTGGTTTGTATTTTTATATCATAAAAACACAAATCCGATATAAAAAATACTCATTTTTTTTTAAACTTTTGTCTTCATACATACAACTAAGTCTTTCAAAACTAAAAAACTCATGTTTTATTTTTATACACCAAAGAAAACTAATATATATATATATATATATATATATATATATATATATATATATATATATTATTTTAGCATGCATTTTGGCTTTAATAACCAGTTTATTAAAGTCATGAGAACTTGGCCAATATTTTAAAAAATAAAAAAATATTTTGTTTTTTTTAATGTCTGGGATTATGAATTTATACGTAAAACGTATTCCCGATATTAAAAAGGTAGTTCTTTTATAGACATTAAGCCGGTTAGATTTTTACCCCATAAGATAAGAACCTCCTTACTGAGGAGGGCTTGTCTTGAACCCTAGACAGACCAACATGATAAGACCTTAGATTTTTTTATCAGACAATAAAACAATGCAGCTTACCTTAGGTAGGGCGTATTTGGGGTGCTAATACCTTTCCTTTACGCAACCAGTCTCAGTACCCGATCTCTGAGACCAGTTAGGGTTCCTAGTGACCAAAATACTAGGTGGCGACTCCCATTTCATTTTTCACCGCTAAGAGACAAAGAATTCCTTGTCTCTCCACATTTACCAGATATATATACATACATTGAGGGTGGATGATCACCGCGATGCCGCACACGTGCGACAACTCAATAGCAAGGAACGAGAAATATGGTTATGGCATCGTTGTCTTGGGCATCCATCATTCGGATATCTAAGACACCTATTTTCGAACTTATTTTTACAATCAAAGGATGTTGATTTTAATTGTAAGACTTGTATTTTGGCTAAGAGCCACATAAACTCTTACTCTGCAAGTTTGAATAAAAGCAGTATTATGTTTGCTCTTATACACTCTGATGTTTGGGGACCTTCCCCACGAACGACTGTAACTGGTCATCATTGGTTTGTTATATTTGTCGATGACTCCACCCGAATTACTTGGCTTTACCTGATGAAGACAAAGGAGGAGGTGTTCCTAATATTCCAAGCATTTCAAACCATGATTCAGAATCAATTTTCAGCCAAAATACAAGTGCTTCGGTCAGATAATGGAAGGGAGTTTGTCAACCAACGGTTCAAAGCGTTCTTCCAGCAACAAGGTCTCCTCCATGAAACCTCATGTGCTCAGACTCCTCAACAGAACGGTGTTGCTGAATGAAAGAATCGCCACATCTTGGAAACAACTTGTGCCCTTCTTCTCAGTACAATTGTCCTAACTCACCACTAGGATGATGTAGTAAGTGTTGCGGTATACTTACTCAACATAATGCCCTCTAAGGTCCTACACTTCAAAACTCCCCTGCTAGTGCTCTCTTCCCATGTTGCGCTACCCAACACGTGTGTTCGGTTGTGTGGTTCATCTCCATAAGAACCAACGCTCCAAACTTGATCCGTGTGCTATTAAATGTCTGTTTCTGGGTTATGAACCAACTAAGAAGGACTATAAATGCTTTGATCCCATTAACAAGAGACTCTATATCACCATGGATGCGACCTTTATTCAGTCAAAACATTTATATCCTCCTACGGTCCCCAATTCTGCTCTACAGGGGGAGCGTAGAAGGGAAGATCTGAATTGGTACTTAACAGCTCCAGCCACTGTTAGCACCACTGATAATTCAGCAAATCCTGCAGCTAAATCCATTGGTGACAGTCTAGCACAAGCTGACAAAAGAGAACTTGAGGAGGTTGAAAATGATGTTGAAGGAATACATGAAAACCAACTTGAGGATGCTAAAAATGACGTTGAAGGAAAACATGAAAACCGACTTAATGGAGAGCTTGTGAATCAAGAAAGCCAACCAACCCCTCTCTCTACAGTACCTGAATCTCCTACTGAGAACAACCTTGATGTAAGCTCTTCTACTGTTCCCCCATATACTTCTAACTTGAATACTCCTATAGAGTATGTGTTACCTTTCAGACACAACAGAGGAAAGCCACCAAACAGGTACTCCCCTGATACCTAAGAAAGGCGATCCAAATTCCTCATCGCCAATTATGTAAGCACACAACACCTACCTAATCCAATTCAGAGTTTCACAGAGGTATTATCCTCTTGTCATACTCCAGATAATATAGAGGATGCTTTGGCCGACTCTAAATGGGCACAAGCCATACAAGAAGAGATGGAAGCCCTACAGAAAAATAATATATGGAAGCTGATACCGCAACCTGAAGGAAAAAAAACAGTGGGGTGCAAATGGGTGTTCTCAATTAAATACAAAGCAGATGGATTAATTGACCGGTACAAAGCAAGGCTAGTAGTGAAAGGATTCACACAGACATACGGTATAGATTATGTAGATAGTTTCTCACCAGTTGCTAAATTAAATACTGTTAGAGTTTTACTATCCCTTGTAACAAATCTAGACTGGCCACAACTCCAGCTTAATGTAAAGAATGCCTTCCTCTATGGTGACTTTGAAGAAGAAGTTTATATGGATATCCCACCAGGCTTTACAACATCTTCAGGAACTGGAGTTGTATGCAAGTTGGAGTGAGCTCTATATGGATTAAAACAATCTCCTCGAGCATGGTTTGGGAGATTTAGCTCAGCCATGAGAAGGTATGGGTTTGTTCAAAGCAATGCAGACCATACCCTCTTCCTAAAGCATCGACAAAAAAAGGGTGATAGCCTTAATCGTCTACGTGGATGATATGATTATCACTAAGGATGACACTGAAGAAATGTCAAAATTACATGAGCAATTGTCAGCCGAATTTGAGATGAAGAATCTAGGTGGACTTAAATACTTCTTGGGAATAGAGGTGGCAAGGTCACAGAAGGGTATATTCTTGTCCTAAAGAAAGTATGTGCTGGATCTACTGTCTGAGGTGGGGTTATTAGAGTGCAAACCAGCAGATACTCCCATCGTTCAAAATCACAGACTCATTGAACACACAGACCAAGTACCAATGGATAAAGTACAATACCAAAGGCTGGTGGGAAAACTTATTTACTTGTCACACACTCGCCCTAATATTGCTTATGCCATAAGTGTTGTGAGCCAATTTATGCATAATCCAAGCAAAGAGCATATGAACGCGCTGATTCGAATACTTCGTTACTTGAAATCCTCACCAAGAAAGGGTTTAATGTTCTCTAAAAACAACCACTTGGATTTGGAAGGATACATAGACGTGGATTGGGTAGGGAGTATTCTAGATAGAAAATTCATGTCAGGGTACTTTACATTTGTGGGAGGAAACTTAGTTACATGGAGGAGCAAAAAGGTGGTGGCTTGGTCAAGTGCTGAAGCCGAATTTAGAGGGATGGAAAAAGGGTTTTGTGAATTACTATGGCTTAGAAGGTTACTAATGGAAATAGGCTATGGTCCTAACATGGAGATGAACTTGTTTTATAACAATAAAGCTGCAATCGATATCTCACAAAATCCTATTCAGCATGATTGAACAAAACACGTGGAGATAGACATACATTTTATTAAGCAAAACCTTGAAGAAAAGATCATCTGGTTTATTTTTGTCAAATCAGAAGATCAACTGGCAGATATATTGACAAAGGCAATTTCCAATAGAATTTTTAATGACTCACTTGACAAGTTAGGCATTAAAGATATTTATGCACCAATTTGAGAGGAAGTGTTAGCGTGAACCATGAGAAGTTACAAGGAAATAAAACACCAGTTGTATCAACTTTCTAGTTGCAGTTGTATATATTGACTGCCTAGTTTTCAAGCTTCAATCTAAGAGAGGCTGTTATGTAAGAGTAGATTAGTTAAAACACATCTCTAAACTCCTTCCCTTGTATCTCTATATATAGACTGTGAGTTAATTAATAAAATAATAAAGTCTGTTTCTCTAGAAAATCTAACAATTTATACTACTAGATTTAACAGTTTTACCGATGGAAATTTATGTCAGTATTGACACTCATAGTATATCGTTATGTATATTACAAACGATCTCACAAATGGAAACAATCTGTCGAAAAAACTCATGTCTGTAATTTATGGTTTGTCGGTAAGTCAATCGGTAATAAATACACTGATGGATTTACTAACATAAAAGTGTGCCAAAACAAATTTACCTGCATAATTTTGTTTGTATCTCCATCGGTAACAGTTGCATTTAGAGTTATTCTTTTTCATCTCTCTCTGAAATATACCAACGGAGTTCTGTCGGTAACCCTGTCAATAATATTTAAAAATATTGTTTTTAAAAAAATATATTGAACAAAGTAGAAAAATAATTAAAATACTTTTAAAATCAAATATTTATTACAAATCTAAACATTTGTACATTCAAATACAATAAATCTAAAATAAAGATGGTTTTAGAGGTGGAGGAGGTTGGTCGTTGTCATGATTGTGGTGCCAATTAGAGGGTGCACATGTATCATTCATTTGTGATCTCATCTCCATAACCAATCGACGGAGTTCTTCATAATCATTAGTGAATCGTTCAAATTTTTCATTAAGATGGGCCATATGTGCCTCTACTCGTTGGTCTAACATCACCGCGAACTCCGGGGTTTGAGTGCTTAAACTTCAATGCGAACGTCCAATTATCGAAGCACTACGGGTCGTCTATAAGTTCTTCACCATAGTGTTAGAGAGTACATAAACCAATTTTTTTTTGGGTCCACTAGACGATTCTATTTCCAACCACAAATCTAGATCAAGATCTTGATGGGTCAAACGATCATCCTCTTATCTCTCCTTCAATCATCTATTATATGTATCTATGAAAGAAAAAATAAATTCATAAAATTCAAGTAAATAATAAATTAAGAAACAAATGGTTGAAAACCAACATACCACAAAGCGTTAAGCTAGGCTATCCATGAATTGTTGCTTCCTTTTTTAGCACTCATCACTCCACCTATGCGTTTCAACAAAAACCTTTATCGGGTTTAGCTCGCGTCCAAGAACCTTAGCCTACAAGATAAAAATATTATCAGTTAAATATATTTATCAAAAACACCTAATAAAAAATGTATGTAATAAAAAAAATCCCACCATCCATTTTGCATGCAAAATGAATAGAATGGGGTCGCCACTGTGCGTGGTAACGAAATTATGATCATGTTGATTTTGATTTTCTGCATCAGACTGTGACCATCATGTGAAACGTGTGGATGTCACATGTTGAATGTATTTCGCCCATGCAGTTTCTGAGGTGTACGTCGATCTGAAATCCTTCCAAATAGTCATGTCATTCTAGCCTGAAAGCTTTCTTTCTTTTGTATATTTTTTGTCTTTCTTTTGCACCTTGTACAAAAAATCACGCAACCTTATAGTACAAATTAATTATATATTAGTAAATAAAAAATAAAATTTTAATATTTGGAATAAAAAAATTATCCTGAATCCGATCTTAGTTAATTATAGCGTGATTCTCCTAAACCCTCGTTGCAATATTATTATCAGCTCTCTTCCTTGAAGTAAAAATTTATAAAAGAAAAATTTATGTAATTTGAATAAACTAATTAAATTAACATATAAAAAATTAAGTTAATTCTAACATTGAACAGTAAAAACCATACATTTACCTATAGTTTCTATTTAAGATGTTTGGAAACCTAACTTCATTGAAACAATAGAATTTCCATCAACAATTTAAAGGTCGATGTTATTGTTCTCTCAACCTCAATGTTTGTAATCCTGAATTTGCATTCGTTAATGAAATTATTTTTTCAAAAATGATTAAACATGTCATTGTGAAAGCAAAACAAATTACATTGAAAGGGTACAAGTTATCTTTGTGTCACACTCCTATCAAACCTGATTTACTTGGCTTTCTAGGAATTGGTGTCTTTGCGTGACCATGTGATCACGAGATTCGCATCATTTGGTATGAATCCTTGCCATACTTGGAAACTGTGTTGCAACCCATTAAAGATCTTTGTAAAATTAGTAGATTTTCAAAATAAGCTGCCACATCCTTTTAGGAAAAGAATCCTAACCAAATAGGAAGTCCACAAGTCAAAAGGAAGTAAATAATAAAATTCATATAGCCTCTGTTGACCCGTATTTTGATGCCTTCCCGAACCCCAATTGACCTGAAAGTTTAACTCAAGGTAGGACAACATGTCAGGAGACTTCACGTAATATTTCAGCTCGATCCAATGGTCGGATTGAGAATTATGACTATTGTTGTAAAACTGGATAGTTGCACATTTTACGGCAAAATCCGAATTTGACCTTTCCTGAATCGTATCAAGAGATAAAAGGATAGGTTAAATTTTTTACAAAATATTGGATTTTTGAAGGAAGAAAGGTAATAACTATTCCGAGTTTTTGGAAGGTATAATCATTCACTAACCTAGTAGGTGATGTCTATGATACATATCTCTAACTTGTTTTACATGTTTAAAAGATGTTTTTAAACTTGTTTTAGTGTTATGATGTTCTTAGTTTTGATTTTAAAAAATATTGTTTTATTATTTAAATTTGATTTGAGTTGTTTGTTGATGCTCCTAAATACTTAGATGATGTTTTTTGGATTGTTTTTACGAAATAAAATGGCTTTAAAATATGCAAAATGTGGCACTAAGGTTTGTGATTTTTTTTTTTGTGTTGGCTGATGCATGTTCTTGGTTTTTAGGTTTTTGTAGAGTCCTATTAAAGGTTTAGAAAACAAATTTTGAATCCAAATTGCATGAATATGTAGGTTATTCTAATTTGACAGTTTTGGAAAATAGAACCTCATGCATGATTTGATGTTGTTTGTTAGTTTTTTTTATTCAAATATGTTTGTCTATGGTAATGTAGTTTGTTGGAACTAAGAAATCATGTTTAGAGGCCTAAAAGGCCAGTTTTGGGTTTGACAATGTGCTAGGCAATTTCTGAGTTACTAGGCAGTGTTCTTTGTGTTATTGGGAAAAACATTACTTTAGTTGTATGATTTGGAATGGTTTGGTTCATTTCTTTGCACTAAACAAGTTATGATACTTGATTAGTTAAAAACCCAGGGTTTATGGGCATAAATAACAAGTTTTAAATAGGTTTTAATCATAGGGTTTTGGTTTCGAACTGAAACTCATTTTAACCAATTCGTGAGAATTCATTGATAATCGAAGTGAATGAAAGCTAGATTATTGATCCTTGCATGATTTACAATATGTTTGTGGCCTTGTTTTGATTGTATTTTTTCTAGTTAAAGAGTCATATTGCTGGAATTAGTATGAATGTTCATTAGTGTTCTTCGTATTCTTTATTTTTCTAGGGTTTTGATTTGTTTCAACCAAAATATTTTGAATTTTTTGTGTCTGCAAGTTTGATTCATTTTTTGTTTTGGGTTTGTTTTCGAGTCAAACTAAAATTTTGGTTCAGTTTGTTGTAGAATCAAAAATTTCAAGTCAACCCAGTCAGGTCAAAATTGGGTCAAAGGGTTAAGACCCTGTTTGTCTAATGATGTTTTTTTGCTAAAGGGTTTTTGATTTAAGTGTGTGTTTGACAAACACCCCTAAGCCTGGTTTGGTAGTTTTATTTCAAGAAAAAATGGGTTTTTACCAAAATAAGCCTAAAAAATAATATAAGATATTTTCTTCTTTTTTTCTTCCATATATATGGCCAAAAATAATTAAAATTATTTGAGCATTTTAAAAAAAAATCAAAAATATTTTGGCATGTTTTAAAAAAGGTTGCATGAATTTTACAACAAGTTTGTAAAATTCCAAAGGATTTTGGCCTATATTTCAAAAATATTAAAATTTTATTTTTAGTAAGAGAATATATTATTCATTCTTAATATAAGGATAAAAACCCTGCAAAAGGATTAATATTCAAAATATTATTAGGGATAATAATTTATTATTACCCACTTTTAGTATAAGGATAAAAAAAACATATATGGGGTCAATATCTAAAATATTATTGGGAGTAATACAACTTATCTATTTATAATATAAAGATAAAAAAGTCACAAGGAATTCAATCCGAAATGTTATTTGGAATGGTGTAATAGCAAAAAATTAATTTCAAGTTTATTTCGAAAGAAATCTCAATAATAATTGAGGATATTTCACAATTCCAAACCAACTTCTTAACCTAGAAAAACAGAGTTTGTTCATTATAGCAAACTCGTTATTGTAGCCCGATAAAAATAGAAATATTATTAAACCATAATAAATAAATAAAAAATAATACAGCTTATTTTAAATAAAGCAAGTTGAGAAATTTTAGACTTCTAATTCAAATCAGAATTTTGTCAATAATATAGAATTGTGATTTTAGTGTTTGATAAACCCTAGTATATTTTGTCATTATACACTACGTCACATCACTTATAGTAAGTGGTTCCCTAGTATACGAAATTTTATCGTTAATTTGAATCTTTATCATCTATTAATTTTCTTTACCAAGGACAGGCTGGAAACACGTAAGAAATTGCATCTCTCATTGTCATAATTAAAACATTATAGGATGATCTATCACAAATTTGTCTCTTGATACTTTCCATCAAGAGTTTGGGATAATGACAGTGTTTGAACATGAACAAGAGAGGCATGAGTACATGCTAGATAATAATTATTAACTACACCGTGGATTATAGTGACAGGCTTGAATTTTAGCTGTTTGATACGCGACATTTCTTCGGAGGAAAAGTGATTTCAAACATGCGTTTTTGCCTAGCTTGAACACTAACTAGTTGAAAGACATATAATGGGCCTCCTTGATAACTCAGTTACGTGATTAAATGCTTAAACTTCATGTTATCATCACACTAATGTAGGCTTAAACTGCTATTATCTCAACTTTGATTTAACCCTTTAAATCAAGAGAAAACCTTTTGGAATTTATGCTATATACAAGTGAAGCATTATCTCAAGGAAGATACGATAAGGACTCTCCCAAAACTGAAATAACAAAAAATTATTGGCCTACTTGTAGGATTTGCATAATCTTGCTATCTAGATTACTTCCATGTAGCGTTTTCAAAGTGGGGGACCTACTCAATTTTGTAAGAACCCAATAATTTTCTTAGTAGAGGTATCTGGTGTATACAATCATTGTGACGTTTTGATTAGCATGGGAAGTAACTTTCTCATCGAGCAAAATTGACTGCCAAAGAAATTTCAGGTATAGCTATTACAAGATATAGGCGTTCTAGGGAAAACTCAAAAGCCTTGCCATATGCATATAATCAGAGATTTTGTGTACGAAAGCTGGAGTCTTCTGTTTTCTGCAGATCTTCGTATGGTTGTCTTTGTTGCTATGCATCATGTATATACAGGTCTATGCCTTGGTTTGTCTTACTGATCGCTGATGGCATTATTAGAAACGTATCTAGTTCTTTATAAGAAAATAAGTTTTGCTCCTGGAATTAATATTTCTCTAAATTGACTATTCCTGCTAGGTTGGATTAATCGACCAGTATTTGTTTTTGGTTAAATAAGAGACACTTTACCTCCAGATCTTTTAGGAGGAGGAGAACAATAGTGATGGAGAAATGTCAATTATTTCATGTGATTTACTATGAAATTCATGCAAACATAATTAAATCAGCTAGGTTTTAGTAGTTATTTTCGAAAGAGTTTCGAACTATAGAATATTCTCTGGTTCATATAAGAGAACTCAAAGAACAATCCTGGAAAAAGAGGCTATCAACGGTAACTAGTCGGACCATTGTGCCTATCCATATATCTCTCATGCAGTTCTCCAGCTTATGGTTCATAGCTGTTGGTTTGTTGATCGATCTTAAAAGTTCAGTAGGCAATAAATGGAATCTACGTACTTTAAGATATTTCTGACAACAAGTTTCATTTGTTGTTCAAGTAAGGGCGAATCTCTCTATCTGCTGCTAGGCCATAAATCAGAATATATCAGGAGTTATTTATTTATTTTATTTTTTTGAAGCAATAATTACGACTCTATTGTTTCTTTCCAACAATTTATGTCCCCACAATGTTTTTCTATGAGCTCTTTTTCCTTCGTGGATGGAGTTATTTCGGCCATTCAAGCTAGCATGCTTCAGGCCTATTGGACCTTTTTCTTTATTCGTGGCTTTTTGTTTCCTGTTCTTGCTGGGTAAATTTGCTAGTTAATTTCTATTGCTAGCTCTCTATGTGCCCCATGCAAATTTGGATCTAATTTGTTCCTCTTCCTCGGCAAAACTAGCCGGCCTGATTAATATAAAAATATATAAAATAATCGACCTGTCCTGTTAAAAGAAAGGAAAACTTGCAAAAACGGTGGGACTAATTTCAAAGAAAAAATTAAATATTTATAATGTTATGTAAATCAATCCAGTAATATCTGAACCACAAAACAATGTCCAAAGTGGAGCACTAAAAGACCTAACGGTGGACCACAAGTACTACAGATTAATTTCGTATCACTAGCTGATCAAAAGGATGAGATACAACCAGAAACTAGTAAAAATGTGTACTTATATTTGATGGGAATGCCGGAAAAAAATTGTTATATAATGGTTAATACTTAATAGGCATATTTGAGATGTTCACTCTGGATTAAAACTTTGTGTACTGAAGAGTTCTATATAACATCGAACATTAACTATTTAAAATTAATTGTGTGTATAAAAATTGATTTCAAAGTACCTTTAATTTATAAAATTATCAATTTTAAATTAAAAATCACATTTCACGTTGAAAGATTATATTTTTATAGAAGAGGGAACCCAAGTAATGTGAGCTTTGGTTAAACACACACTTGACTCAGGCTAATACATGGATTTTGTTTTTTTGTCTAATTAATCCCTAGACATTTTTTTTCAAAATTAAATTATGTATTTAATTTTTTAAAAGTAAAAAAGATATATATATTAAAGATTAATTGAAATTAATTCTTTAACTATCTAGTCTCATGTTCTTTATTTGTTTTTATTGGTTCTTCATACAATAGATTTAAGTTCTATTTTAGTAGGGAAAAAGTTAGAGAAATTTTCTAGTTTGTACGCCTTCACCAAAAGTGCATCATTTCAAGGTGTTATTATATACTAGAATCCTGGGAGATTACTTGCCATAAGATCGCTTACATAAATTTACGACCAATCAAGCTTTAAAGATGAAGGATACTATTCTTGAAAAAAAACTTTCTTTTTTACGTTGTTTGTTGTTTTGATATGGAATTCTACATGTGATTAACTTATTGAGATAAATAAGAGAGATGGAACTATATATGTGTGTGTTATGTGTGTGTGTACACACATATAGTTCCATCTCTCATTTATCACTAGTCTAATTTATTAATAAATTAGACTAGAGATAAATTATAGCAATCAATTGTTGATTTATTACATGTCTATTGTTAATTAAATAATTCAATATAATATTTTTTTTTATGATTATTGCATAAAAAATTTATTTATTTTATTATTGTGACAGAGAATAATGAATACTATTTAAAAGAAAGTTGATTTGGCAAGCAATGCTTTGAGAGAGAGAGTTTCACTATCATCTTTTATGGTGTATGGTAAGAAATCTAAGAAATTAAATGGTGTGAACTTTAAAAGGTTACAACAAAAAAAAAATTATTCTATCCCACCATCTTGAACTTAGTAACTTTCTTGACCAAAAAAAAACGTGTCAAAGCTTTTAGATAAAGAGTTTGCTCTCACTATAGTGACAAATATTGATGTATGAAAGCTTAATGATTTTATGTATAAGAATTACTTCTTAAATGGTTTCGGAGATACACTGTACGATGTATATAATTCCACTAATACTGCTAAGACACTTTGGGAATCCTTGGATTGGAAGTGCAAGCCTAAGGATGTTGGCTTGAAAAGATCATAGTTGGCAAATTTCTTAACTTTAAAATGGTCGATACAAGGATAATGATGAGTCAAGTCTAAGTATTCAACTCATTTTGCATGATATTCATATTGCTATGATAGTATTGAGTGAATCTTTCTCAATTACTGCTATTATTGAGAAATTTTCATCATCTTGGAAATATTTTAAGAACTAACATAATCATAAGTAAAATGAAATGGTAGTTGGAAATCTCATTCTAAGATTGAGGATAGAAGAAGGCAATAAGTTGTTCAAGAGGAGAGCTAGCTCCTTCTTGATGGTTCCTAAAGAAAATGTAGTCGAACAAGTGGTGAAAACCACAATAAAAACAACAAAATAAAGAAGTTTGGTACAAAGGGCAAAACCATTGCCAATAATTATAATGGAAAACACTTTATCTATAACATGGCTGGGCACTAATCCAAAAATTATGGAAATAATTTTCAGCATGGCAACCCTAATAAAGGAACGGTTTTTAAAGTTGAGAACCTCTCAAATGATATGTTAGAAATGTGTTTGTTTTTGGTCATCTTCGAGGTCATCCTAGCAAACAATCTGGAGCAGGTGATGGGTTAATACTAGCACAAGCTATGTATATGATTAGAAAAAGGATTTTCTCCACCTACGAAGAAGTAGATGAGGAAAAGTTATACATAGATGATTAATTAACTTAAAAAGTGATGGGCATTAGGAAAGTCATAGTGAAGATGACTTTTAGAAAACTTTTCATTCGTAACAATGTATTTCATGTTGATTACATTATAAAGAACTTAGTGTATGTCATTGAACAAAAATAGATTCAAAATGGTTTTTAAAGTAAAACATTTATACTCTTAAAGAGTAAAATATTTGTAAGAAAACGATATCTATATGGTGGCCTTCTTAAAATGAATATTATGGCCATTGTAACCAAGAACAATGATGATGATGATGATTGCCTCTTATTCTTATCTATTTGATTCTTGTGATATATATCATGACAGATTGGGACATGTGAAATATAATTTTATAAAAAAAAATAATTAACCTTGATTATTACTGGCTGTGAATTTTGAAAAAAAAAATCATAAGAGTGAAATTTGCTTAAAATAAAAAATTCATAAGAACTTCATTTCAGATAATTAAATGAAGTAATGAACTTATAGATTTAAGTTACTATAATATTGATGATATAAAGCTTGTACAAACTAGAGGTGGGAAAAAGTATTGTAGTTAATTATATAAGATATTGTTGTATCTATTTACTAAGAAGCAATGATGAGGCTTTTGAAATATTTAAGAATTACAAGAATGAAGTTAAAACCATTATTTTTTTTTATCTATTCACACTATAAAGCTTCTTAGTGGATTCTTATCAGGGGCTTAAAACCTTTCTCTCAAAATCAAAAGGCTAAAAATTGCTCTTTTCCCTTCAAATCTAGCAAATCCACCAACAATCCCTAAAACAAAAACCATCATTGCAAAAACTATCCTAGTACATTGCTTTCAATTGTTAAGATTTAGCCCAAACCATTACATTTTAATCAAAGGGCCAAGTATTGATCAATCATAATCAATCTTTGATTGAATCCATAAAAAAAACACTTGCAAAACTATATAAATACTCATGGAAAATCAGAGCTGGGAGAAAGGAAGAAGATGCAAAAACATCTAGAAAAGAAAGATAAGTGTAAAAGGTTCAAGACCTTAGCACAAGGATTTATTAAGCTTAAAATGTTGTATAGATAAACTTTGCAAAAGAAAAGCATAAAGTGGCAGCAACCATTAGTGAAGCTTTGAAGGTATAAACTTCCTTTGATTTCTAACATGTTTATGTCTTTGTTTTGATCATATCTGGTCTAATTCAGGATCCATACTGTAGGGTTTAAGTTGAATGCTTTTTATTTGTTCTTCAAGTTCATCATGTTCTTTCCTGGAACATTGCCTTAGCTATATGATTTTGACTTGTTTTGTTTCCTTTCTTTGCATCTACATCTTTGCATGACATTGTTAGCCAATAATCTAGAGTTATTTTGCATTTATAACATATGTTTCAACATTTTAATATTAAGGTTTTGGTTTTGGACAAAAACCTCTTTTGACCAAATTAAGAAGATTTAATGATAATCAAAGTGAATGAACCTTTAATTGGTTGGTCCTTGTATGATTTACAACCTTTTTTGATTACATGAAATATAGTTTGGTTTAAGAGTCATGTTATTGGGTTCACTTTGAATGTTCTTTGTGTTATGTATTTTTTCTAGGTTTTGATAAAGAGTTTTTTTTGTTTTTTTGTTTTTTCAAGTTTCATTCATTTTGGATTTTGATTGTTCGTCACTTGATTCAAATCCCTAACAATAACCTGATTTTCTTATTCCTTTTATTATCTTTGAAAGTTTAACACGTAAACTATTCCCTACTTTTTATTCTAACTTTTAGTACTATTTCAGTTATTTCATTCTTACATTATTCCTATAATTTTTGTACATATTAATCTTATATTTTTACGTATTGCCTATAAATTTAAATTAATTATATGTAATTTATTATTTTATGTGTATAATAATTCTTCAAGTAACTATTCTTATTGATAATTAGTAATTTATGTATGCAAAATAACTTGATCATATAAAGTTACACTAAATAATTCGCCTGTTAAATCTAAGTATCTTAAGGCTAAAATTCATTAATTGTGTTAGCTAACTTGAAAAGTTTAACGGTTGGAATTTTAAGAGTTGGAAACAAAATATATTGTTTTATCTAACCACCCTAGATTTAGTGAAGGTTTTAATAAAAGATATATCAAAGCTATAAAACAAAGAATATGACCCTTTATAACAAGATCTTGTTCTAAGATTAAGGATAGATTGGGATAATAATTTATTTAAAAGGAGAGCCAACTCTAGTTCAATGATCCCTAGAAAAAATATGGTTGAACAAGTGGTGAACAACCATAATAAAAACTAGAAGAAAACGCTTGCTTTGAAGGATGAATGTATTTCCAAAACATTCAATAACATATGTTTTATCTTAAACAAGATTGGATATTAGGCTAGCTAAAATAAAAAGTGGTAAGAGTAATTAACTATAAATTCATAGTATCTCTAGTTTTCTCATTTATAATATAATATGAAATAGTTATTATTATTATTATTATTATTAACCAAGAGCATGTAAAACACTTAATAATTTTTTTTAAGTAAGGGTTATTAAAACATCACCAAGAAAAGATTCTAAAAGTACTCCAATAATTAAGTTACTTTCCCAATCAACTAAAAAAAAAAGATAAATTGTTAAAAAATGCAATTTGTATCAAATTATATTGAAGATTGTATGCATTTATTTGTGCCTAAATCAATATTATTATGTTACATAACAATCATACATCAATTATGTGTAGTAAAATAAATCTCTCCTAGAAAACAAAAACTGAATTTTTCATTCCCATCTTGGGGAACTTAGGAATTGTTTGTGAAATTATGAAATTTAGCTAGAATTCCTTAAGAATCATGTAAAATCATTTGTTATTGAAGTAGAAAAGTTGATGAATTAGAAGCCTTATGGCCATCCAAGTGAAGTGAAATTGAGAGGATGAGTCTGAACGGGTTAATGCTTATCATTGTGTATAATTATGCATTATAACATGATTCATGTGATTATTGGAATGGAATTAAACTTTTAAATTGAATATGATTGAATGATGCATGTATTTTAATAAAGGAATGTTGTGATCATATGGTTATATTGTCAAATTTTAGTATGATTGGGTTGTGATTTATGAAGTATGTAATTAGTGATTAATTGCATTTAAGATAAATCATGAAGAAAAAAACTTGATATTTTGTTGAGTGTAGGGGTGGTCATGTTGGGATAAAAATGAGAAATTATGGAACTAAGTGAATGCTTGCTTATTTGAAGGTAGTTAGCATATGTCGGTGTATTGATGATGATTAAAATGAATTTAAGTATTATATTTAGTTTTAGTTGAATCTTTAATGTATTTTGAATTAAAACTTTATGATGAATTGATGGGATAAATAATTTATGGTTATGTTATGGTTTGTGAAATGTATAATGAAAGATGATAAAGTGTTGTGTGATGAAAATCAGAATAAATGGACATGGAAGAACAAGACCTTTAGGGTCAGTCATGTATGTTGTTTAAGGAAGTTGAATAATTGATGTTAAATTCAATATATATATTTTGTGAAATGAACATAGAGCGATATGTTTGCATGTGTAATATAATGGTTTGTAGTTAAAAAATTGAGAGGAAATTGGAAGAAAACCCATGGGATGGGTTTGTCTAGTTTGGCTATGAATAACGAGAAAAAGGGGAATGGGAAAAACTTGGGTTCTTGTGAAATATTTGAATTAGTTATGTTATATTATTATGTTTTAAACTTAAAAAGAAATAGGTGACAAAAAAAAGGAAAGAAACGACTATTGTAATTAATTGAATTGTGCTGAAAAATCATGCTAGATTGTTGTAAAACATGTATTATTAGGAAATGGATTAAAAGAAGAAGAATTGTTGTATATAAACAAATTAATGATGACAATTTATTGGGGCGAACTTGACATAATTGGCATAGTCAAAACTTAACCATAATAGTGGAAGGATTTAATGCATGTTTTAAGAACATGAATACATTATAAATGAGAATCTTAAAGGTCTTGTGTGTATGTGCGTGCGTGCATGCATGTTATGTGATGGAGTTCATAACATGTATAAAGTGAAGGGATTGAAAGAGAAGTTAATTATTAGTGTTAGATTAAGACAATTAACACTTAATAATGAAGTTCTAAGAAAAGAACTTATGATAATGTAATTTTTAAGGAGTGGATTCAAAATGTTATTGAGATTTGGGTTAACAAGCTTGAATTTGATAGATTGTGTTCGAAGATAATATTTATTTCAGAAGTAAATATGTGATGAAGGATTTCATGGTTTCATTATAAGAAATGCAAGAAATTGACTAACTTATATTAAAAATTTTATTATTAAGAAGTTGTATGAGAGTTAACAATGGAAGGAAATGGTTGAATATATATATAGGAAATACTAGTACATATATGTTTATATGTTTATATATATATATATATATATATATATATATATGCATGCCAATATATGATTGAGAGTGAAAATATACATGGACTATAATTGAAAGAACTATTATGTAAGTATTTTATAAGAAATTAATGTGAATAGTTAAGTGTGTAATAATTGGAGTTGGGAGGATATTAAATTTGGTACTTTTTTTTAAAAAAATCAAGAAGGGCAACCGAAGCTGGATTATATGCAATTCGAAGAGCAAGTCTTATTTCAACTTAAATTTCAATACGCTCTATGAATGAAAAAAATTATTTCATTGTAAATGATTGAGTTTTTAATTAATATTGGAAATGTAAAGAAATATATTAATGGATTAAAAGAGTAAATTGACAGCTGTAAGGGCTAACCGGAGTAGAATCGATAACAGTAAAGGTTAGCTGGAGTAAATTAAAAACGGTGACAGTTAGCTAAGATTATTAACATCCGTAAAGTATAGTGGTAACCCTTTATAATTGTTAGTGATCACAGCGACGAAATTCCATGTATGAATTTTAATTGATTGAGATTGTAGAAATAATTGTGCAAATATAATTATAAATCACAACGATGATGACCGGTGTGTATTCTACATTTACCACAACAATGGAAAGATCATGGGTAAAATCTTATCCGGCCTCAAGTAGTGTGTGATTTAACAGCGAGAATTGATGACGTGTGAGAAAATGACTGGAAGGATAGAAAATATATTGAAAATATGATTACTTAGTCAACCGTAAACACAAGACTAAAGCTATAGAGTTATTTAATTAGTTTTTTCATAAAATAGGATTAAAATTATGGATTTATCATTACTTAGTTGACCGCAAGTCCAAGGCTAAGGTTGTAGAATTGATGCTGACAAAGCTTAAATAAATTAAAAAAAGAATCAAGCATGCATTGCTAAACGAACATAGAAAATAATTAAATTAGAAGATATTAAATATTCCATGAATGAACAAAAGAAATTAATGAGTTGGTTAATATTAGATCTGGAAAATGATTAAGTAGGAAAAGTGTTGGAAGGATTTCAATGAATGTATGAATTATAGGGATTTATGTTAGCGCTATTGTAGCATAAATATTGCCTACGAGCAAGAAATAGATAATTTTACTAACTATATATATGCGACGAGGAATAATTGAAGTGCCAATTACGCTTATGGGTTACAAATTAAAATAAGCATTGTGTGAATTACACTTAAGAAAAAAGGGAATTATGTGTGAGAATTAAATGAGCATAAGAGATGGGCATAAAACATAAGGAAATCACTACCAAAATTTTGCATATTACCAACTAATTGTTTTGTTGGTATTTAGAAACTGATTCTATATATCAAGAGGAAAACATTGATAGAAACTGATTCTATATATCAAGAGGAAAACGTTGATAGAAACTGATTCTATATATCAAGAGGAAAACATTGACGGCATCATAGACGGTTATTGTTAGTTGCAAAACCTATTATCAGTGATTTGTATTATGTTGGTCATTCTGTCGATACTAATAGCACTTATGAATTCAAAAATAATAAAAGCACGCCAAACAAAAAAAATATCGGCACATTTTGTCAGTAATTTTATTAGTGATTATGTCATATCATTGACAGATAAATTAAATCATTTTTAATTTTATCGGTGATGTATTTTAGATTATCAATAGTCAAAAACAGTCGATGATAACATATTGTTAGTGGCAAAGTCATGTAATGTTTTTTAAACTCCTTCAAACTCTCTGAGGGATTTAATATATATGTCAGTGATTCATTTGTATTAAAGAGTGACATTTCATGTATTTTTTTTCAACTCTCTGAAAATTTCTGACGAATGATTATGATGTGAGGATGATAAATTGAAGTGTATAACAATGAAAAGAAAACTCAATGAATGGTTAAATAATGAATATATGTTTAAACCTCTTAAAGAAAGGTTAATGGAATTATCTTGCTGGTATAATTGAAAAATATTATTAGCCACGATAATGCAAATATTAATTTAATCTTGCGATCTTGTGCATGTTACAAATATTTTCCCTTGAAGATATCATTTTTTTTCAACGGATCACACAGAGCTACCTAGTATTTAGGTGTAAGAGGTCTTTGCATAATCAGAGGATTGTTTACAAAACAAAATTCATATGAATCTAATAAAGTGTTGTAATAAATTGTGAATTGATGAGTTTATTAATAAAATTGTTAAAAGGTTGTCGAGATAAAAATTTAAAAAAAAAATTATGATTTTTTGTACTTGATTATCAATGATGATGATAAACGCATTTGTAAGTTCCGAGATGTTACACTGAGACCTTAAAGGTGGTTTCATGCATCACTTCAAAGTGGGTATATATAATGTTTGTTTAGTATAAGAAGTATCTATCACATTTTTGTTAACAAATAGAAAATTACTTCATATTTTTCTCTCGTACTATGCCATGGGGGTAGGTCAATTTTTTAACAAAAAAAAAAAGATATTCAAACGGTGATTACCTGAGTGAACCGGGTTAAGTTGATTAAACTACAATTCAGCATAACCCCAGAGGAAGGAAAGGGAAAAAAATTAGAAATCTCAAGGTTAAATAGCTTAAATTGAGCTAATCTTCAAAACTAGCAACTTTGGTCATGAAACCAAGATAACCATACAGAGTATAAAAAAATCTTAAACACAATTCTTAACCTTTTAAAAAATTAAAAAGATAATAAATAGCAATTAAAATAATAAGGATCAAATCTGATATATAAAAAAAACAAATGAAAAAAATAAAGAGAGACTTAATCGGAAAAAAAAAGGATAAAAAAGCAATTAAAAAAACGATAAACTAAGATTGGATAAAAATAAAATAAAATGCTGAGGAAAAAATTGAAAGAAAAAAAATTAAGAAAATGATAAAAACAAATACGCAATTAAAATGAGAACTAAATCTAGAATGAAAAAGAAATGAAATAAAAAAAACACCAAGAAAAGGATAAGAAAACAAAAATAAAGAGAATGAGTACTATATTTAATATAAAAACAAAACAAAATCAAATAGAAAATGATTAAATTAAAAAAAATCTAAAAAAATCAAAACACAAAACAGACCAATCAAAATAATATCATTTTTACTTTTTAGCTGAATAAAAAAAATCAAGCGATTAACTAGGAAAAAGTCATGTCAACGCTCGTTGATTTTTTTTCATTATTTTTTTTATCAAAATAATATCATTTTTACTTCCTGCACAATATAAAATCCTATTGACCCCGATAACCCTGATTATTTGACCCAACCATTGACTCAGGACATGACAGGAGTTGACTCCCGGGCTAGGTTTTAAAAGCATGATAAAAAAATAAGCACCATATATGATATGAAAATTCAATGAAATTACACAATCAAAGATGAAATTGCCACAAAACAATTAATCAAGAAACGAACTCAAAATAATAAAAATTGCAATCATAATAATGGGGATTAAATTCAAAAAATAAAAGAATTAAAATAAAATGATTAGGGATTGAATTGAAAAATAAAATCCAATAAGAAAAAGATTAAAAGCAAAATAAATAGGAATCAAAAGAATGAATATCAAATTTGATAAAAAAAACATAAAAAAATCAAATGTCAATTAATAAAATTAAAAAATAAATAAATCAAATTCGATACAATTAGAAGAGTGAGGACCACTTTGTAATTTTGCAAGGCCAACACATCTTTTAAGTTGAAAGAGAGAGAAAAGAGGGGAAGAGGAAAATTGTCGTTAAAGCTCCTTCATGCCATGGATGCCGACATGCACTACCCCACCGTGTAGAAGGTGGTGCCTGCTTCGGACACCGCCTTGAAAGGCTACCAACGACCATTGGAAGGCACTACACAAAGGGCATGGACACCTCTCATTTTGCAGGCACCAACCATTTTTATTATAAAAAATCCAGAATACCATTGACCTAATAGAATAATTGCAAGAAATTAATGTTAAAAAACCAAAAGTACCCATTGACCTTAGAAAAAAATAAAAAAGTTGACCTACAGGCTATGTAATAATTACATTGTACAAAAAAAAATATGAAAATCCAAAAATATTTCTCAGACATTAGCCGTGTTGTTTTTTTAAAAGGCATAGGAGTTCTTACATTGTGCAATAAATATATGAAAATATGATCCGACCCCTAAATATGTGTTTATTTTTTTAGTCATATTGTTTTATTGTGGATTGTGTTGTGCACAATCTACATTAAAAAGCTAATGATTTTAGCTTTATTTATAATATAATAACACAAGTCAAAATTTTAGCTCTATTTTTAAAATTCAATATCTTGTCTTTTTTTTTAAAAAAAATACATTCCTTTCAATTCCGTGACTCGCCACATTTAAAACTTTTCTTCTACAAAAATTTGAATTAAAATATCTTGCATATCAAACATTAAATGACAGTGCTTCTATGATGAAATCGTGAATAAAGATTCACATGGAAATTGGGTTTTTTAAGGAATGTGATCCTAGGCCAAGACGTGTAGACTTAATTGTTAATTAACTTGATATCTAGGCTGGTTATGAACTTGATTATTCCTAAAAAAAAAAAAAATAAGTAACTTATAGAACAAGTAGCTTTTCAATACTTAAGTAAGTAAGTGAATTATAGATAATAATGTGCAACAAAATTAAGAGAAAATGTATAGAAAAATATGTACTGAATTATTGTAGAATAAAAAATATTAATTAAGTCCTAAAACATGATTGTTTATATGATGATTTAATTTATTTATAGATTTTTATCATATCTGTTTATCTCAAGATTTGCATGAAAATTAACTACTGAAAAATTTCAGTTTTAATCACTCAATATAGTTATTTGTGAAATAGTAATATATTGACTAGAAATAACTGAATTATTAGTCAAGAAAAAAAAAAGAAAAAAAAATATATGATTTACATTGAACGTGATTCATGGAGCACTGCTAAATATGTTGTGTCAACTTTGAATAAAAATTTGTACTTGCAACGAATTATTTGTAAGTAAACGGATTGAAAAGTTTGCGTTGGTGTACAGCATTTTATGTTGGTGTCCAGCATTGAATATAATGCTTGAAACTTGAAAAATATATGTTGAGAATTTTATCTATGATACTAGCTAGGCCTAGGTCAAATAATTTTTCGGGATTAAAAAAAACGAAGAAGGTGCAGCCTGGTTGGGTTGCAAGCCTAAAGAAGCTGCTTTTTTTCCTGTAAAAATGTACCACCGTCAGTTTGCAATCAACTCTTTATAGAATTAAATTGATTTTTAAGTAATAGATTTGAATTGATTTGATTTCATGAAATAATTCTTTTGATTGTAATGGAATTTCTTAGGAGTATAATTCTACTAAATTAACTACGACATCTGAAAATTACCAATGGACAATATTTTATTATTATTTAACCATATTATCCTTTCAAAATAGAATTAGAAGACTTGCTTCCTGCATGTTATGGCTAAAAGCCAGTATTTCTTCCCATCTCAAAATCAGCAGGATTACAAATTAAGCTAGAAAGACACAAAATTTATGTGAGATTTGCTCATAGAAGGATAAAAAAATATCTTACAGAGTGGTCCATCTGATCATGTTCATTTTGACTCCGATTTGCCTCATTACCCCCTTCTTGTTATTCTAAAAGCTAGTGTTTTTTCCGAGTTCACAATCTAGAAAGACAAAATTTATGTGAAATATGCTCTTAGAGGGATCAAAAAAATTCCTGCAGAGAACAGGTCCATCTGATTAAATTCATGTTGACTCTGATTTGCCTCATTACGAGACCATAGATGTAGCCTTTAGTGACCCATATGATAATAGCAGAATTATTTCCCCCAACTTGATGTGGGAGAGGCTCTTGATGTTGTTTTTGGAAGGATCTCAAAATCAAGTTTGGATTTTTGGAACACTGATGCTGTTTCTGGTAGTAGACGGCAACATGGTAGTGTTTGTTGGAACAAAAGGAGTTCCATGACTTAATTTTAAATATTTTGAATTCAATTCTTTGCTAGGAATTCTTTCTTAACATGAGATTTGGGTGAAGTTGAGGAATATAAATCATTTCTACCCAAATCTGGATTTTCAAACTGTATGTAAAAGAGAACTTCAAAAAATGAAGTTAAGTATCACAAGATTTCAAAGCCTTAAAGACAAGTCAAGCTGGCTTAACTCTTCTTGAACATTTTCGGTTCTGTATACCATGGACCAAGAACCCCCAATACCTTCTCTAGAATCGTAATTCATCTCTGTCCTGCCATAGCTCAAGCCACCAACAATCCTACCAGCATGTCCATGGTGCTCGAACCCTGCTAGGGCTGGCTGATGGTCTCGAGGATAGGTTGAGCCACTCATGCTATATGATGATTCTGACCGTGGGTTCGATCCTCCGTGTGCCCGTACGGATGAACTCATCTCTCTGCTCTTCTTGGCTAAGGTTCTCTCAAGCTTGTGAGCATTTTGGTGACCACCAAGAGCTTGTGAGCTATAAAACTTTCTTTGGCAATAGTTGCATGAGAAAATTCGAGGTTCTGCTGGACTATGACGTGATGATGAAGAAGATGGCTCAAGTACAAGTTCTAGGTTTAGTTGATTGCTTGGTAGGCTTAGATGTAGAGAAGTATTTGGTTGGAAATCCATGGCCCTAGCTAGAAGAAGAGATGGGGCTTGTTGTGACGTCTAAGAACAAGAGATGATCGCTTATAATGGGGTGGGGGAGGATTTGTGGGCTATTTGGGTAAAGCAGAAATGTGAAGAGCAGACACAATGAAGTAGAAGGAGAAGGGCAGTCTTACATTATATGAAGTGCAATGGTTCACTGTTCCTGCGCATAAGGTAGAGTGAAAAGGAGATGGGTAAGTTTGTTAGAATGTTTATGTGTGTGTGAGAGAGGGAGAGAGAGAGAGAGACAGGAAGCTGCAAAGATCAGTGTAGGATCGAAGAGTTGTCGCCTCCATTAATGGCAGCATTATAATCCCTTGTCGGTCCATGGAAATATTCCTTCATTTTTCCACTAATTTATGTACTCTAATGAAACCTGAAATTTCAGTATTTTATACGCATAGTTTTTTTTTTAATGTCTTGTGAACGCACGTAATTTGCCTAGCTATTCAATATGGGTCCAATATCAACCTCAATTAGTCAAAGGAGTAAATGTTGAGATTAGCGTACACTAATTAATCTTGCTGCTGATATTAGTATTAGATTAATCAACAAGACAGACCATCTTGACTAGACCCAAAATGCAATATGATAATAGACGGTTTACTAAGTTTAATGACAAAAATATCCTCTTATGGTTCACTGAACAACCGTACTGGATGAGAAGTAGTCCCTCTACACTGAATCCATATGTAAACCAAGTGAACAACATCGCAGACTACATTGTGACATTAAATCTAGTTTTTTTTTTTTTACTTCAACACTTCAAAAAATACAAATAAAATAACATAGTATAAAAAATATTTAAAAAAATAATACAATTTAGAGAATCACATATCACAAATTGTAAATATTCTATGCAACTCTCTCCAATTCTAAAAATAAAATGACATAATTTACAATTAAAAAAGAAGAAGAGGAGAGCAAGAAAAACAAGGAAAGGAAAAAAGAAAAAAATCTCGAAGACACACTAAAACTCAGATAATAACATTATCGATACCGTTGGAAAAATATCGACTATATAAATCCAACGACATTAAAAAAATCACGAATGAAGACCGGAAAGGACCACACGAGCTGTCCAAATATATATCTTGGGGCTCATTTGTCTTTGGACGACTCATGTGGCATACTCCGGTTATTGTTGGTGACCTTTTTTAATGTCGTTAGATTCTTTTTATCAAGATCTTTTCAACGATACCAGTGATATTATTATCGGAATTTTGGTGTGCTTACAATGTATTTTTATTTTTATCACTCTCCTATTCACAAATTACGAGGAGAAGAGAGAGAGAAAAAAGAAACAAAAAGAAAAAGAAAAAGAATAATAAACAGTTGAGAATGAAAGGAAATTCAGTTTATAAGAATAATAAAAAATAACAGAAAGAAATTCTTCTTCTTCTTCTAATTCTCCCTCTCACTTTATAGCTCTTAACATGATATTTCAAATTTTGTGCAAGTTTTTAAAAATATCCCTATCTTCGGGTATGTTGCAGTCATTATGTTTTAGAATTGAGTTGTAATTATAAAACAAATGATCCGGGATAAAATTAGAAAATATTTTCTTCATGTGTTTTATTTAGAAAATGGTCAAATATCTTAAGATATCTCTGGATCGAAACAGTGGAACGGGTAGAATATGTATTATGAATTCTTAGTGTTTATAACTAATTAGAATTTTTGGTACCTCTGGTAGTATTTATTATATGACGTGTGTTGTTAAGGTGTGTTTTATCCACTATCATATCTCAAGTTAAGGACGGAAAGGGTGCCCAGGATTCCTGCTTTCAAGATTGTATGATGGCTAGGATCAGTGATTACACTAGAGAAAAGACACATGAGAACTGGGCAACTTAAAATATAATGGTATGACCTTGTTAAATTGCGTCATCCATCAACTCTTTGGCAAACCATACTCGAACAAATGTGTTGGAAATCGAAAAGATCAGACAAGTGTTATCGTCCATGATGTCCTAGTTGGGACCCCGTTTTTCTTGTATGCATGCCACCGAGGTTTCAAGTCGCTTGCCTCCCATCACATCCCATGGGGAATCTCTCTTTTCTTCCGAATTTCGACATTATAGCTAGCTGAGACATGCACATGGGAAATGGAATTAAAAAAACTATATGAAAAGCAGATTAATAAGCCACTACACTACATGCTCTCAATCAGGCACCGCAGTTTAATCAATTAAAATCGGATAAGCTCTCATTAACATAGTGATAAAAACGATAATTGTGATCATGATTGTGGGATCAAGATCTTGCAGGTCGGCTATGATTGCACTCAGTGCTGTCCGTTAATGACAGACACAGCACAAACCAAGAAACTACGTACTGTTTATGTATTATATATAAATGGATACAGTCAAGTAGTCATAATAGAAAATCAGATTCCAATCTATGAACATTAATTCCTTTGCTAAAGCTTATATTATAGCAAATCAGTCAATAGGAATGTGTCTTTTTGTACTTTGACAAACCCATGGGACATGGAGTCATGAACCTTTACCTAACCTGATACTTGATACCCTACGTACAACTTCATGTATCGGTGGATTTTCCTTCCTTTTTTTTCATGTTTTTAATTATTAAGTTATGGAGCAATATTTTTTAAATCAAAGTAAAACAAGGGACAGAAGGGTGGTGTGAAAGAGGCTCACATGGGAGGTGTTGGTAAGAGCAGTGATGAGACTCAAGGAGTGGTTTCGCCATGTAGATATGAAAGACAGCCAATAAGGACATCCTAAAAAAAATACACTCAGATGACTTAAGGACATGTTTGTGTTTTGTCGGTTTTATTGAACACTGTTTGTGTTGTACTGGAGGACGATTTTAGGTTTCATGGTTACCATGAGATTTGAGAATTCTGAAGGGATATAATGCTCTGATCCCTCGAAAAGGGTTTTTGTTTGGGGGGCTTGATGTTAAAACTGAGTTTTAGTTCACTTTGTTTTGGCCGTTGCTATGAGTTCTGCTTTTAAATTAGGTGCAAAAATACCTGCCACGGTTTGTTTGTTGAGAGTAGGGTCGTTTCAACCCATGTTTGTCAGTCCTTACTGCACTTTTTCCGACTTTTTCTGTTTCAGCTTTGAATAATTATTTGCGGATTCAGAAACAAGAAGGCTTCATAGAGAATCTTCAAGTTTTTATTATTATTATTACTACAAATAAATCTCTAGCTGGTTAATCCAAGATTTAGTTTCGAACCTAATTTCCCAATCCAAAAGAATAAATGAAAAAACACGCAATATACCATCAGAATAATCTACCCTAATTTTTTTAAATAAAGTCGTTTTCAAAAATTATGAAAATAAATAAAGTTGATGTGGGATTCGCACCTGCCCTCTCACAGCTCTACATCCTATGTTGAAGTTTTTAGGAAAACAGAAAGAGAAGAAACCTCATTTTCATTCACTCTCCTCATTCAATAAATCGATGGGGCCGTATTGATAGAGCCTCTGCCTCTCCTCTCTGTCACTTGCACTTCCCGAATGTGACTTTGACTCGCTTTCCTGGAGGATTATCAGACCATTGTCAAATGATTTTGTGAGAGTGTACACAGGATTGGGGATGGAAGCCTTCCCGATTCTTCAACTGCTGGAAATCTCACCCCAGTTTTATGAAGGACATGGAAGATTTTTGGAAGGAAGCTTGTGAATTATACCCGACATTGGAATAAAACTGTCTGTGGCAATCAAGACAGGAAATTGGGGGATATTCAGTCAGGACTGAAGGCTTTGGAATCAGAGGGAGAAAAAAGAGTTCTGACTCGGTCAGAACCCTCCATGCTTCAAAATGTAGTATCAGATCAGTGGTCTGTTAGCAAAAATGTTGAGGCAATATGGCGGCAGAAATCAAGACAAACCTGGTGCAGGCTTGGGGACAGGAACACTCAGTTTTTTCACCTTGCTGCAAACATCAGACGGTCCAGGATCACCATTACTCAGATTAAATATAAAGGTACCACACTTTTTTACTCCTACAGATATAAAGGAAGCTGTTGTTTCTTTCTATTCTGAGTTGTTTACTACACCGGTTGCTAAAAGGCCATATCTAGGAGGCATGAAGTTCAAAAAACTATCACCTACATGGAAACCATTATTATCCCGTACAAGGAATAGGCTGGCAGAGTATGTTTGATTAAAGCGGTACTACACTCCCAGGCTGATGATCCGACTGAATAACCGGGTGATGACAGAACTATTTTCTTCTGGACTGACAGAGGGATTGATGGTGGCAGTCTAAAGGATCGGTTTCCACATTTATCTATTGGGATTTAAGGTGGCGGCGAAGACTTAGATTTTCTGAATTGTCCAACCTGTACTCCCTCCTTTCGGTTTTGGGAAGTGCCACATGGTTGAGTTTGTCAAATTATATGCATAGGGTTTAATTTACCAATTTGATACAAAAACAGGGTCTCAAATTTGGTTTTTCCAACGATTTTATATCGAATGTTGGTAAAGATATACCACGTTACCACCATATAGTAATACCGATTATGATATTCTTTACAATGTATATCTATCATAGCATTTATTTGAGCAATTTTTTTATAACAAACAAAGGCCATTAAAAATTAATTGCACTTTCCAAACCATATTTTGGGGTTTTTTGGGCTACCAAGCCCGAGCCCATATACCTTGGTAGTAATTGGGCTCGGGCATTGTAACCTAAACTCATGGGGTTTTTTTAGACTTTTTGAGGTTTTTTGAGCCTTTTAAAGGGTTTTTTAGGCCCGTTAAATTTAAATTTATCAATAACCCTTCAAGTCTTTATGATATTGATACACAATGACTTGTAAAAAATCCTAGTATAATTAGTTTTGTTGAGTTTTCTTCGTATGAGAAGAGGGGTGAAAACCCCGGGTAATATACACGAGAGCCTGTGTGAAGAGACATGCACCATGGTTGAACAAATAATTTCTAAGTATATATAGGGGAACCATGAAGGAACCTATACCTTGAAAATTTCTAAAAGGCTAAGGAGAACCCATGAAGGGTGAGTCGACACTTAGAAAGTTTCTAAGTAGTTAAGGGGATGGATCCATATCAATGATCATGCTTAGAAAAAAAATTAAAGGGTTAAGGAAGAGCCCATACTTAGAAAAATTTTGAAATGACTAGGGAGACAAACACATGTTGATATCCAAACTTAGAAAAATTTCTAGATGGCTAAGGGGATGGACCTATGTCAATGCCCATACTAAGAAAACTTTATAAGGGCGGAGGCAAAACCTATGGATAAAGAGTTTATGATTAGAAATATTTCTTAATGGATGTTGACACTCATACTTAAAAAAATTTCTAAAAGACAAAGGGAATGGACCCATAGAAGGTGGTGCAATTCCACTAGGAAGACAAAGTTTGTCCTTTAAAAAATGGTTATATTAGAGTGTAAGAAGTATGTGACCTCTCTAGGATGGCATGAGGCGTGACAGCCCCCCACTGATGAGTGGTCAATAGAGTATGGGATGTATGTAACCTCTCTAAGATGGCATGGAACAGTAGAGTCCTTAATTGAAGAAAGATCTCACCAAAGAGAATGAGGTTTATAGCCTTTCCTATGATGATGTGCGTGCTTAAGAGCCCCCCACTAGAAAGTGTGGGAGGTATGTGACTTTCCTGGCATTGTTAAAAGTGTGGGAGCCCTCCACTAGAGAGTGGTTGTTTTTTTAGAGTAGGTGGCCTATGGCATTCCTTGTGATGTAATGGGATGCGAAAGCCTCCTATTGGATAGTGGTTATACCTAAAAGTGGGAAATCTAAAATCATCTCTAGAGATAATATAAAACCTGGGAGCCTCACTAGAGAGTCATGTTGGTCTGAGACTATATTAGAATACTAAGAGATCCAATATCAATCCCTAATGAATTGATGAGATGCGTTTTAACATCACCTATAGAATGTGCAAGTCCAAGACTGTATTTGAGAATAGGGGATCTGAGATCAACCCCTGGTGAATTGGTGAGAGGCTTTTAGGCATTACCTGGAGAATGTGTCAATTCGAGACTGTAAAATTGAGAGGGGGATCGAAAATCAACCCCTAGTGAATTGATGAAAAAATAAAGGCTCTTAGGCATCACCTATAGAATGATGTTATTATAATTTGGAGACCTCATATTCATCCCTTGAAGATTGTGGGTATATTGATATAGAAAGACCAAGTTAATCCTCTTTAAAGAGAGTGGTGCTATTGCACTAGGAAGACCAATTCAATCCCTTCCTTGAAATGTTTTTGAAAGCCCTTACTAAAGATCAATAGATAGAAAATTTATGTCAAAGATATATTATTTTTATTTTAAAAATAAATTTGCATTCCTATTGAGGATTATGCATATAGATAGGAAATGTATGTCAAATATACATTATTTTTATTTCAAAAATAAATTTGCATTCTTATTGAGGATTATGCATCCTGAGGTGATTTGAGTGATAGATGTGAGAGAGGTTCTCAAAAGGAACATGTCTTGAAGGTTGCGTCAATGGGTTTGTTTTGACTGTCCTAATAACTCTAAATGGGTGATCTTATTTTGATTTAAGGGAATTATAAATCCTTAGGATACACAAATGCTTATGGGTTGATCCCTCATGGTTCTTCCTTATTTCTACTAGGAGAATGATTTCACTTGAAAAGTCTTTCATGTTGGTTATCCTTGTAAAAACAAGAAGGCCCATGTCATAGCAAACTGATCTCTTCCACTTGCATGTGATTTTCCATGACTTGTTTCACCTTGAGCAAGCTTTTGTTTGATAAGGCATAAAGTTTTCTCTAAAATGCATGTTCATTTCCTTTCTTTTCAAGGTATCTAAGGCTACTAGCTTAAGCAATTCTTTCACATTAAGCATCTTCTCATTAAACCTCTTCAAATATGCTCATGTAGACTCGCCCTCATGTTGGATTACACCAAATAGCTCTATGAAGCTTTTCTTGGTAGGTATGTTGATGTTGAAGCATGCCACTGGCTTTGCATAGAGATCATTGAACCCTTCAATAGAGCTTGACTCTAAATTATTATATCATGCACATGCAAACCCCTAGAAATATAGTCTTTAGAGAGTCAAGTGTTCATATTTTGCACATTGAATCACTATACTAGATGACCAGACCAACTATAAGCTACCATACACATTCTATACATGCTTTCTTGGGTCGACCAATCAATCATAATTGTCCAAACTCATTTTTATGAAAATATAATCCTTAGGGAGTCGAGTATTCAATACTTTTTGGATAAAGGAGAACCCCTCCAATGATAAGGGTTATAGTCATTCTTCTAAGTATGCTCATGTACAAACTGTTTCTTAGTCCTTTATTTATTAAGCTCTTAGGAGCCAGGGATTTTGACATGGAATGACGGTTCGATAACTGGTGTCCATCTTACTGTAACTAGTATGTGTGTTCGGATTATTAGCTTAGTAGTGGGTATCACTAACGAAAGTGACCCCTTGAAGGACTCTCATAAATGTCATTCTACCTAGTCTCCTCTGAGTAGTGTAATAATCTGCTGGTGCCTGGTATGGTCGGTGGTCACAACCTTAGGGCATTGTGTGTTGATGATTGTGTTAAGACTTATTAAGGTAGCAAGGTCTCATTTTATCATTGGGTTGCCAACACAGCTTGAGTAAGGAGTTACACTTAACTAGTGAGTTGTTAAAGGTCTAATTTGATAGAAATGTCCACGATAATGAGTAGATTTGTCCCACATCCTCGCTTAGGTATGTCTTGATTATATGACATAGAATGGACTAGAAATGTCAAAAACAAGTTTTAGAGACTAGTGAATATTTTTATCAGTTTTCTATAAACGACGTCAATGATGAGGTCTTAAAAAATTCAAGTAGCTTTGGAGAAAGATTTATATGTTAGATAATCAGTTAATCTATTGGTTCTAACAATCTGATCTATTTTCCCTAGCCAAGGTAGTTGGTGCCTGGTGCCTAATAAACCAAGGTGGCTGGTGGTTGATACCTGCAAAAGATCCTCTTTGGTAGATTTGAAGACTCTCAGATGCTGAAGTAAGTATCTTTTTAGATAGAGAAAATTTAATGATATTTTAGAGATATAGACTCTGAAAATATATATGTTAAAAATGTTAAGAATGAAGAGTTTGTGAACTTGGGGTTTAAAGGATTCATTGTGTATTTACAACCCATGAGTCTTGCCTTTTTATTGAGATGAGAGGTTAAAGTGTAATTTTACCCTTATAATATTTTAAGTTATATTATACTCAAAATAATATATATTGGATTAGTATAAAATACTGAAGGATCTATGTAGATTCTTGAAAAAAAAATCTCAAGAAAGTGTTGGGCTTGAGGAAGGTGTCTAAGCCCATTAGAAGTGAAAATAGGTCCAGATACATTGTCTGGACCCACTTGGGCATGGTAGCCCTTGGATTTAATTTCTATGTAGATTTGTTCAATAATCATTTAATTTGACTTTGAATCTGTATTATTTCTTCAGTCTTGGGTAAAATGGGGTAAAATTAGGTTTCAAATTTCATCCAAAATTACAGCTTAATTTTCTCATATGTTTGAGATCCTCCTTAGTCTACTTTCTCTGTGTCGCCGATCTTTATTTTATTTTTTAATTTTTGTTTTGGAAGAGAAAAAATGAATTTAAAAAATAACTCAAAAAAAGATTATGACATGGGTGCTAGGTAGCACACCCAGTATTAGACGTGCAGCGTGTGCCTTGCTGTGGGTGAACACCTAGCCTGAGCATGAGAATCCATGTACCTTAATAGTAGTTGGACTTGAGCGTGGTAACCTGAGCCTATAAAAATGTTTTTTTTTATCTTCTATGTAAATATTTTATCAAACAAAGGCGCATAAAATTTAATTATGTTGTAATGAATTTTAAAAACATATAAAAAAGTTATTGGAAATTAATCAAATCATATCAAATGGAGAGCTTTATGCACTATATATATGGATAACCACCTGATTTCATCTTAAAAAAATAAATCATTATATGGAAAATATGGTTTGTATTATATGGCAGACAGAAAAGCAATCCAAGTTGACCCTCGAAATTGACACGTCGTCCTATTGGAAGCAGGCTTGTCGCCACTGAGATAAGTGGGGATGCACGTAAAATTCTCTCACAAGCACAAAAAAGACTTCGAGTTGGTGTTTTTTCTTTGTTTATCGTTGCTTGTCTTTTTGTTACAGTACGATGGATGAGTGTGTTGATCTAATTGCTAAACAACTGAACAAACTAGCAAGCAACTAACAAGTAAATGAGAAGTTGGGTCTAATCATCACATTTGAAAGATAAGGACATAATATATCCAACCATGCAAACCTTCCATGTTTCATCTCATGTGTTTAAAGGCTAACGTCACTTCGAGGAAGGCTTGTCATTACAAAATTAATCCTTAATCCGAGGTGCTAATTGACGTGATCTTTTACAAGACATGTGTTGTCTTTCATGTGTATTGTATGGCCGCTTGCCCCCACCACTTTCGTTTTGGACATGCATATATGATAATATTGCGGTGCTTGGAAGGCTCCGAACCCCCTCATGACATGTTTTGGAAATGTGTGAACAGACGGAATTTAACTATGTGACGGTTTTTTGAAGACAAGGCAATAAATCCCTTTCAAAGTTAGGAACATTTCATCCTTTTCTATTTAAAAAACATTAATAATTACGAGTAAACTATACTTGGGCAGGCTTTTCGATTTGGTTTTCTTCCATAGATTTTACAAACTCTTGAGTCCAATAAAACAGTCCACAACATAGGAATGATTCTTTTCGGTTCAATTCGGTTTTTACTTTTAAAAAACAACCAAACTAGAAGGAAAAAAAAAGGACCCAAACCGAACTGGAATCGGTCCAAACTAACCAGTTTCAGTTTGATTTTTAAGGTTCAAAACCGAAAAAACTTATGGTTATTTTTCTGAAGCCGCTTTTACTTCTTTCTTTCATTCCCTTTTTAACAGACTTAGTTTTTGGCTTTGTAGGAATAACAGAATCATAACTCGGAGGAACTTCCTGAGTCTGCATTTCCTTTCTCCACTGCGTCACACATTATAATAAAAGAAACCAACCCATATCAATCTTTCTTCATCCACATACACACATAGCAGAAAATTTAAGAGAATGGAACCAAACCCATGATTCTCCAGATCAAAGAAGAGCATACCAGGGCCCCTTTGGATTGGTAGACGGCGACTTCGTCTTGGGAGGTATAACCAGCCCGAATCCAAATGGATTTTCTAAGGGTACCGCCAGGTTTTCTGCTGGGAGTCACAATCCTCTCCCCTTCTTCTAGGGTTTTACTTTAGGTGGGAGATTCAAATTGTGCGTGTCCATAAGTTGTTTTAGCTCTGTAAACCAAAATAGATCTTGTATCTATAGCGTCATAAGAGGAAACAAGCATTTAACACTCCAACTCTGAGCCTTAACGACGATGTCAACCCTGACTGTCTTTACTCCAGGAAACCGAACCGAACTGGATATTTTCTTAAATATTTTAACTGATTCAATTGGTTTTTTTATCGGTTCGGTTTTTTCAAGTAATTGTATTTTTGGTTTTTTCAGTTAAATTAGTTTTCCAGTTTTTTTCTCACCGACATATACATTGGTTGAATTAAAATGTTATTTTAAAAATAATATATTTTTAAATTAAAAATAATTTGAATGTTATCACTGATACAATTTCAAGTTAGTATTCTATACTCCATTTTCTAGACTTTTATCGGAAAACTTTTATCGCTGGGTTAGCGAAAATCTATCTCAGTCAAGTTAAGGAGTATCATTTGCTGAGTCGTACTCCATGTATTAAAGTTCAAGTAAATCTGTAACCAAAAAAAAAAAGAAGAAGAATTGTCAAGTGAATCTTTAATTTTATAATGATTTTTTTCTGTGTATCTTGTTGTTCATTTATCTAATTTCAGATAGAGGATAATTGCACTGTAAGTATATCAACTTTTCATTTTAATTTGTGGAGTATGTGTGAATCTTCTTATCTTTTTATTTCAAAACTATCAATTAAGTACTTTTTCTCCAAAATTCTTTTAATTTTATTTTTTCCAGTTTTTGAGGACATGGTAATGGTATTTGATCAACAAACTTCAAATTGCGGGCGTTTTTCTATGGAAAAGTTTCTTCCAAAATAATACTATATTTAATATTTTTAAATTAAAATAAATCATTTTATCACTACCACAATCTTTAGATTTACCGATGGAAATTTCCGTCGATATTTGCACTATCATTTCATTGGTAATTAATTTACCAACGGAATCACCGACAGTAAAATTTACATTATCATTCTAGCAATTTATTTCCGTTAGTAATTAATTTTCTGCCAGTATGTTCTGGATTAATTAAGTTAAATCAACTAGGATTAGCCAACCTTTAGAAATTATGATAATTAAATTGTAATGAATTCTCATAATAATTAAGTCAAATCAGCTAGGATTAGCTAACCTCTAGAAATTATGATAATGGAATTGTAATGATTCCCATGATGATTAAGTTGAGTATGATGTGATATTCCTACTATTACAGGAGAAGCCATGAGATCTATACAGCAGCAAAGGATCATTTGGCACCTTGTAATTTTTATTTTAGTGTAGTTTATTACATCGTGTAACCGCATTATTTTTTTGTAATGTCTTATGAACTTATTTTGTTTATGATGTGTGGAGAAACTAGTTGCCTGGAAATAGAATAGTCCCCGGTTTTAAGCGAAGAAACTAGTTACCTAGAAATTGAACTCGTGCCCGGTTTTGGACGGCGGAACTAGTTACCCCGTGATAGGGCTAGTGCCCCCTTTTGAATGAAAAAATTAGTTACTCGGTAATGAGGTTAGTGCTAGGAATGGGCTAATTATACTGGTTAGTCAGATAATTATTAAAGGAAAAATATATATATATATATATATATATATATATATATATATATATATATATATATATATATATATATATCCTTTAATAATGTCAAAGCTATATGGTTAAACTTGTTGCATGAATCCTTATGATCTTGATTTTTTTTCACGAGTTATTTTTTTCATTATATGCTAAATTAATTTTAGGTACCTCACAACACAACGTCGAGTAGACTAGTATCTAGGGTCTTTTATGTTAAGGGAAAAGAAAAGGAGAAATGTAATTTGGAGGAATAATCTTTTGCATTCTAAATATTTATTATGAAATCTAATATTGAATTAATGTAAATTGTAATTATTTTGGATGATTTTCTTATTTGGTTCATAAGTGATATAATTAAGTTGTTATTACATTAGATTTAGTTACTTTATGCATTTGTTTTTGCATCTTTTTTTCAATTTTACCCTTCAAGAAACTAATATTTTTTTTTTTAGTTTTACTTATCAATTTTATCCTTCAATATTTGACCATTGTGGAGATTGTATTTCATGTTTTTTTTAAAAAAAATATTTTCATTGGGTTATATACCAATTTCATTCAACATTAGATTTTTAAGAAGTGGAACTTCATAATTTTTTTATTTGATTTTTATGAATTTATCATGATCTCATAACTCAGGTCACGAGTTTAATAGGTTAATCTTGGTGGACTCAAGGGATATTTTTTTACTGCTTTATCTAATTGATATATATTTTTTTAATTTCATCTTTCGATATTAGATTGATTGGAAATTGGGCTTTGTAATTTTTTTATTTTTTTATATGGGGTTATCTCAATCTCATCGCCAGAATCAAGGGTTTGGTAGGGAGACCCCAAGTTTATTCTGTTTATTTTTTTGGATCCTTTTTTATTGAATATTTTTAATTGGCTTTATAATTATTATTTTTTGCTTTATATAAGTTATCTTGATCTCATAATACGGGGCACGGGTCTAGAAGGTTGACGATCATTTTTTTGTCATTTTTAATTGATTTTTTTTCAAACTCGTGCCCGGTTTTGGGCGGCGGAACTAGTTACCACGTGATAGGGCTAGTGCCCGCTTTTGAATGAAAAAATTAGTTACCCGGTAATGAGGCTAGTGCTAGGAATGGGCTAATTATACTGGTTAGTCAGATAATTATTAAAGGAAAGATATATATATATATATATATATATATATATATATATATATATATATATATATATATATCAAAAAAAAATAAAAAATATATATATTTATAATA
>Ga0325411_1000520_pt1 | contig 40666 bp, 25 predicted proteins | sample PopdelMetagenome_13_FD_206181 | JGI IMG/M metagenome (GOLD analysis project Ga0325411, IMG submission 206181) | Populus deltoides microbial communities from Bellville, Georgia, United States - Xylem-PdIQD-R4 | ecosystem: Host-associated > Plants > Phyllosphere > Stem > Wood/Secondary xylem...
AATCATGAATGCCTGACAACATTTACAAGTATTAGCATTATTCGAATAAGATAACTAATGTAATCATGTTAACAATTTATAATCTGATTGGAACCTCCTTGTGTGTGGTTTCCAATTGAATAATAAGTGTTTATACTATACTTGTTTGAAATACCATTAGTGGATCCTCTAACCTTGACATTTGTTGTTATCATTGTTTAATCCTTATCTTAATCTTCCATCTCAAAGTTCTCATCAACTTCTTCTTCTTTATCTTTATTATTATCATTATTATTATTATTATTATTATTATTATTATTTCTCCTACTATTACTATTCCTATTTTTATTACTACTACTACTACTACTACTACTACTACTAGTATTATTATTATTGTTGTTGTTGTTGTTGTTGTTGTTGTTGTTGTTAGTATTGTTGTTGTATCACTGTTGTTATCTATAATTTATACAATTAACCTCCCTATGGTTCGACCCCGGTCTTGCCGGGTTATTTATTACTTCGACACTCCTACACTTGGGATCGAAAAGACATCAATCTTTTGGTTGTGTCATTAATCCCTTGCCCACCAGTGTTTATTTTTACCTATAACCCTTAATCTTGGATGGGTTCTTGAAATTTGGTGTTTCTCTCTTGATCTGTAAAAATAGATACCAAAAGTCCCTCTCTTCTTTCTTCACGATATTTGCAAATTTGTTTTTGGTAAGAAGAGTAGTATTTATGCTCTATAATTATTCTTATTTGCTTTTAGGCCCCATTTTCTTTAAGTGTATTCATTTTTCCCCCACTTCTTTTTAGTTTAGTTTATTTTCTTTAATTTAATCCAGCTTTGAGTATCTTGGGATTTACAGTATGGATGTTAGCTTTTTAATGCCATTGGAATCACTTCATTTTGACCTCTAGAACTCACTCTGCATAAAATATTAACTGAACGTCAAATTACCTCCAAAATACCTGCAATTTGCATCTTTCATCCAAAAGTACCTTCAAAACATAAAACAAAGAATATCAAGGAATTTTATATAAATGTTGCATTAAGACACACCCCAACCCTTTCCCTGAGGCATGACTATAAACTACAAAACCTTGGGTGAGTCGGTTCCTGAGTGAAGTGTTAAACACTAGAGCGGTGGTGAGCCTCTTCTTCAATTCTCAAAAGCTTTCCTCACATTCTTTCGACCACACCCACTTCTTATTCTTCTTAGTTAGCTGGGTCAGAGGGGCTGCAATCAGGGAAAAACCCTTAACAAATCTCTGGTAGTATCTTGCAAGTCCTAGGAAACTACTTATTTCAGTGATCGAAATCGATCTTTTTCCATTTCAAGACTACTTTGACTTTCTTAGGGTCCACGAAAACAGCTTTGACCGAAATGACATGTTCTAAAAATGTCACCCTTTCAAGCCAAAATTCACATTTACTTAGCTTTACATGCAACTAGTGTTCTCTTAAGGTCTGCAAGACCTGCCTCAAATGTCCCTCATGCTCCTCAAAGGAATTCGAGTACACTAGTATATCATTAATGAATACCACCATGAACTTATCAAGGTATGGTTGAAAAACTCGATTTATTAAGTCCATGAAAAGGGTTGGGGCATTCGTCAACCCGAACGGTAGTACCAAAAATTCGTAGTGTCCATAACAGGTCCTGAATGCAATCTTTGGTATATCAACCTATTTAATCTTCATCTAATAGTACCCTGATCTCAAATCTACTTTCGAAAATAATCTTGCTCCCTTCAATTGATCAAATAAATCATCTATCTGCGGTAAGGGGTACTTATTTTTCATCATTATTTTGTTCAACTGACAGTAGTCAATACAAAATCTATCAGTTACATCTTTCTTTCTCATGAATAGGATTGGCGCTCCCCAAGGTGAATTACTGGGTCGTATAAACCCCTTGTCTAACAACTCCTGTAATTGAGTCTTTAGCTCATTCAATTCTGTCGGAGCCATCCGGTATGATTGTTGAGCTATGGTTAGGACTCTAGGAAAAGTGTTTATAGACACTTCTACCTCTCGCTATGGGGTAGTCCCGATAGTTCTTTAGGAAATACATCTGGGAATTCCTCCCTTCCACCACAGGAATATCCTTTAGTCATGGACCTTCGTCATCAGAGTTTAAGATGTATGTGAGGTATGCCATACATCCCTTTCTCAAAAGTTTTTGAGCTGTCAGAACCGATATTATGGCGATTGGTTTGAGAATTCTCTCTCCCTCGAAAACCATTCTTTCACCATCAGGTGTTTGGAATGTAATAGTTTTAGCATAACAATCTATTAGGCCCTTGTATTTACTCAACCAATACATGCCTAGAATTATGTCAAAATCATGCAATTCCAAGGGAATCAAGTCTACTATTCCATACCCAGATAGGCTAACTCCCACCCCCATATACACAATATTTGTTTCAACCATGTTTCTTATTGAAGTTCCAATTAAGAACCCTTTTCTACTACTTCTACTCCTTTTCCCACTTTGGTGACACTTTTCCTAACAATGAATGAGTGGGTGGCACCTAAACAACACATGTCCTCGACAACACTTTCCCACTTTTATGTCCTCGGCCTCCCTCGAATAGAGCCTACTTCTAATTGAGAAGATCTCACCGGCCAATTCACAATGACTAATTGCTGATGACTCTAACTCGGTTGCCTATAACTTTGTACTTGTCCAATGTTCCTAATGGGTCACTCCTTATAATGACCCCTTCCACCATAGTAGTGACACCCCTGCCTTAGATACTAACAGTTCCTCCACCTATGACCTTCCTCTCTGCACACAAAGCATCGCCCTAGGGAAACTGAGCACTCCCTATGGTGTTTTTGTCCACATTTTGCACAAGGAGGGTAGTTTACAACCTTGCGAACACCTGTCCCAGCTGAAGAGTTTTCCCTCGAGTGTGACGACCTAACCATTATTCTCCCACCTGATTGTCGGTGGGGCGATACCGTCAAGCTCCTTTTTTTCCTGTAATACTTAAACACTCCATATTTTTCTTTATTCAAAAGTGGTGGCTACCACTGAAATAATCCCCATCTCTCCTTTGCCTATACCCTAGTACCCCTGTTGACTTTCTCCAATACAGGCCTCTAGAGCTTATGCATCCTAAATAAACTCTTTTATGGATTTAAACTGTAAGGTAATCAATCCTTGTCTCAAATCTTGTCGCAAACCATCTCTCAGCTTCTCAATCATATGTTTCTTTGTCGGCACATAGTGTAGGGCAAACAATGAGAGATCATGGAACCTTCTTTCATACTCCAATACCGACATATCACCCTGTCTTAATGCCAAGAACTCTTGTTCCTTCACCTTGCGATGGTATCTAGAATAAAACTAACTTTCAAACTCTGTCTTGAAGTCACTCCAAGTTAATGTCTCGATTGCACGTCTCAGCTGAACCGTTTCCCACCATGTCATGGCCCGGTCTGATAATAATTGAGTAGCATACTTTACTCGTAAGCCCTCGGGTATACTTATCTGGATCATGGTCTTTTCTACTTTCTTGATCCACCTTTCTACTACCTCTGCATCTTGTTCCCCCATATACAGCTCGTAACTCAAGCTGTCCATGGTTGTGCCATTCATAGAGTCTGCCTGCGAAATCTACTTGGTAGGAGTTGTTTGTGTCGCTAAGCTAGCCATGCCCTCCATCATTGCTTTAACTATTTGTATAAGGAGTCTCGCGTCTACACACTACGGGGGCACACTAGTTGGAATAGCCAACGGTTGTGCCTTTGATCTTTCTTGCTGCTCTGCTGCAACCGGGGGTACTTCCTCTGTTTGGTTAGGCCTCTAGCATTCCCCCGCTACCACGGCTCCTCTCTATAAGGGTTCAGGTGATATTACTAGAGCATGAGATGTTGTATCATCCAGAGGATCTTCATCTTGCCAACCTTAGGCACCTCGACCCCCGCTCCTCCTTTCTAAGGAGGACAACTCAGTTCGTGTTTCTTGTCGGGTGTGCACCATCCTAAAATTCACCATGATAATGCAATTATCAATGATCATCGGGATCTAGACCAAGTGTTCTGATACCAACTGTAACAACCTAGCTTTTTAAGCCAAAACAACAGTAATTTTTTTTTTTTGTATATGTGTATTGACACAACATCATATCAGAATTTGATGAACATGTTTCCCCTTATTATCAAGGTACAATCCATACACTAACATCAATCAACATTTCATTAAAAGTAGTTCTTACATATACGCATAATATTATGTTTACATAATTACAATTTCACCTTAAAATATTCATATATCAACATGAGTTTGCATTCCTATCATACTAGTAGTCATCATGAATTTAAACAAAAGCATCTAATAACAGTTATACATTCAGTACATTTTGTTCATACAAAATTCATTGTGACTTAAAATGCAACTATATGATTCCTTACAAAAGTGGGATCCCATGTAATGGGGTGCCTAGACACCTCGTTAGTGTGATGCCCCCACTACAAAACAAATATTTATAAGAATTATGACTAATTAATAATATTCCATCAAGTAGTTTAATGAAGCATTAAAGTTACTATCTATTTAAGGCATAATGTTTGTAGTTCCTTTATACGCTTGGTTTATGCAAACATAATACACACGAACGCATCAATTCACGTAACTACTCATAACCTTCAAATCCAGTTATCCTTGCAGGACATCATTTATTCATCCCAGCCATCCACTCAGGATGCCATTAGCCGAAGCTAATCATTCATTCATCCCGGTCATCCATTCGGATGCCATTAGTCGAAGCTAATAATTTATTTGTCACGGTCATCCATTTAGAATGTCATTAGCTGAAGCTAATCATTTATTTATCATGGTCATCCATTCGGATGCCATTAGCCGAAACTAATAATTTATTCATCAACAATTACTCCTTTGACAACTTGGTATTTATAGTAACGCAATATGGTGAAATTTATAATAGAGTATTTCATAAATTAGCATTATGAAAGAGGAAGGTGGAAACCACCTACCTGTTCCACCAGCGGGTTGCCCTTGTCCTGACGAAGGTCCAATCCTAACCGCACCACCTAAGACATCAATGGCCACAAATCAGTATATTTGTATTCAATAATTAGCCAACTCGTCCCTATACATGCTTCAAACATATACATGTTCATATTTTAGTGTTCCACATATCACAATCAAACAGTACAAACATTTTAATCATTGGCCCAATTCTGATATGTAAAACTGTCGCAAAAATTGTTAGCGAAGACTTGTTCGCTAGTGACACAGATTCGTCAGCAGTAAATTTGTTAAATGCAGAATCGCCAGCGAACTGATTCGCTAGAACACAGATTCGTCAGTAAAACTGATGAAACGGACTTGTTAGCAAAATTGATTTGTCGAAACACAGATTCATCGACGAACTGATTTGCTGAAGCACAGACTCATCAGCGAAATGGTTCGCTGCAACATAAACTCATCATTAAAGTAATTCGCTAAAACATAAAATTGTTAGTGAACTAATTCGCTGTAAATAATGAAATTCGACAGCGAGCACAGGAAGTTCGTGCATTTTAAGGATGACTCGTTTTATTTTGATGTCTAGGTTAGTTGATTCTCATTTTAACCCATTTTATTAAAACAAAAGTCAAAATCAAATCAAGTCAAATGCATCGCTTGCAAACTAAGATTCTTATGGCATAATTTTAATCATCTTATCTCCTCTTTCTTATCTTGTCAAACAAAAAGAGTGTGATCAAATGATACATTCAAATAAAGCTCATCAATCTGATGAAAATGTTTTTCTAAGTAAAGCCTATAAGTCCGACAACAATTTTCTTTCCTTTGAAATTTTATTTCAAGTAAATCTCATTAGTCTCATGGCAATTTCTTGTCAAATGAAATTCTATTTCAAACTAGTCCCATCAGTCTAATGATAATTGTTTTTCAAATGAGATTTTTATTTCAAGAAAAGCACATTAGTTTATTGACAATTTTCTTTTAGATATCCTTTTATTTCAAGTAAAGTCAATCAGTTCAGTGGAGTTTTCTTTTCAAATAATATTTTTATTTCAAGTGAAGCTCATTAGTTTGATGAAAATTTCCTTTCCAATGGAATTTTATTTCAAAATATAGCACGTCAATTCAATGATAATTTTCTTTCAAGTGGAATCTATTTTAAGTAAAGTCCATCTATTTTATTGCAATTTTCATTCAAACGCAATTTCCTTCTAAGTGAAGCCCATCCGATGGTAATTTTCTTTCAAATAACATTTTCTTTCAAGTAAGGCTTACAAAGAGAAAAAAGAGAAATGGATAAAAAAAACTATCTTTCTTCTTCTTTGGAAAAACCCTAGCCACCACTCCCCTCTTTTTTTTTTTTTAATATGATTGTTGTCATTGCCATCTAATACTACCACAATAATGCCCTATTTTGTCCATCTCACACTGAATAAATATTGATATACTCTCTTTTCACTGAAATCCTAGTAAAAATCAACCCAAGAGTAACCGAAAAATCACAGCCCCCATTTCAATCTAAAAATCCGAGTTTTTTTTTTTTTTTTTGCATATCTAATACCAATGAGTAGAGTGCACGCATTACCACTTTGTAAATTTCAGCAATGTACAACACATGATGACCATGCATCACCACTACCTAGGTTTTTTTCCAGCCTTTTTCAATTTATTCTAGCAGATCTCAAATGTTGTTTTCGATTCCCAAATAAATTATTATTGATTTTTATAAATTGTAACATATTTAATTTTTATGTATTATTATGAATATTTTGAAGTGTTGGGATCCACATCATTATGTGGCAACAATGAGGGTAATGAACCCATCATGTTTAATTTGTTATGTAATAAGATGGAATCAATACCTTGCAATGTGGTTGAGAGGATGGGTTGCAAAAGGTGTAAATAGTATGGTTGCATATGGATATTTTTTATTTTGTGTTTGGTTGTCCGTATTGGATATGTTTAACTCATGATTTTCAGGAATTTTTTTTTAAAAAAGGTAAGATTATTTTCTTGTAAAATGTTTCTGTTTTTTTTAATCAAAGAATCAACCTAGTGGTGGTATGATCTTTAAGTGAGTCTTATCATTTAGATATAAATACTTATAGTATAATCCTTAAACGAATCCTATTACTTAAAAGTTGAAAAATTCAATATGTTTTAAATATAATCTATTACCCTTAGCAATACCTTTTTTTATTCAATTTCCCATCATATATTAAATCATTATCTTATTAGCAGAGTCATCTTCAAAGTAACAACATTCAATTTAAAAAAAAAAATACACACATATAATTATTATTTTGATCTCTATAAATATATGTTTTTGTCAATGTATGCAAATGTTTATTTAAAAAATTTCATGTGTCATATACATTTGACACGACCAAAAGATTGATGTCTTCTCCCAAGTGCAGGAGTGTCGAAGTAATAAATAACCCGGCAAGACCGGGATCAAACCATAGGGAGGTTAACTATAATAATAATAATAATAATACTAATAATTAATAATAATAATAAGTTGAAAAGAGCTTTGAGATGTGATATTGATATAAGGATTAAACAATGATAAAAACAATTGTCAAGGTTAGAGATCCACTAATGGTATTTCAAACAAGTATAGTATAAACTCTTATTACTCAACTGGAAACCACACACAAAGGAGATTCCAATCGGATTATAAATTGTTAATATGATTACATTAGTTATCTTATTTGAATAATACTAATACTTGTAAATGTTGTCAGGCATTCATGATTATAACTTATGTTAACAACAAATCAAGTTCCTTTCATAGCATATGTATCGGTTATACCATATGGTTTGGGCTATGAAAGTGCCAAGTATTTGTTATACCAAGGGTTATACAATATAAATCTAGATTAACTATTTAACAATCAAAGTATTAAAAGTTAACAAGATAACAAATATAAAATTAACAAATATAAAACATGTTAGTATTAAACATTAAAGTCCATGTTGAGTTTACACTATACTTATTCTTACACCATTAGTGTAACCTTTTCACCTTAACATAATAAACTTAGCTAGACATAATAAAGAAGAGAAACATAAGAAAACAAGATAAGAACTTAAATAAGATATAAGCTAACTAAGTTAAGGAAAGGAAATGAAAAGCATAAACAAGAGATTAATATAAACAAAACTTAAGCATTAAACAAAGAGAGAGAGCAAGAGCATGATCTTGATCTAAAAACCAAGATGCCTAAATACTTGGCAAATGCCTCCTTTTATAGGCCAAAATTCAGAACTATTAATTTGATGACTAATTGTTGAGTGGGTGGCCACGTCTTGACTTGATGACAATCCTTATCTTCTTGTTTGAACCAAACTTTATTGCTACTAACGTCAGAATTTGAACCGACTTGAATCATGAAAGTTCTAGAAAATTGTCTCAGTTTTCCAACAAAAAAAGAATCAATGCATTTGGACTTCTAGAACTCGAGATATGGGCTGAACACTGAACAGTGTCTAGGCTATAGGACAGATTCAGACTTCTTCGTTGTTGCTATAATTTGGACTTCCAAACAGTAGATTAAGTCTTTCACTCCTCATGAATATTTTAGGCTTATGTCTTAGCTTTCTATCCATATAAACCAAATTGAAATCCAAGATCTACAGCTCCAGATATGACCCAATGACTGAACAGTGTTCTAGTTTGGACTGAACCAACATCTCTTTTCTAAGCTTAACCCTTTCTTTGTCTTCTCAATTTCAGTACTTCAACTCATCAATCAATCCTTTGATTTATGTGATAGGCCTGCATTTAAGATGAACATTTAGCATAAATTAAAGTTATCTTATAATATCAGACTTGTTATTATAAAACATGCTTTAGTTAACGAGTTATTGATACTTCAAGTGTAAAATGATGATATAAAACCTTGATAAAAATACACTTTTAGGTACTACTCACACCCCCCAACCAGCTTATTACTAGTCCTTAGTAATCAAAGAGTTAAAATAGAAAAACAATTTGCAAGTTCTACAAAAGCAAGGCATTCATCATTTAACTTCCATTAATCTATCCAGATAAACAAACTCTCATTAAATTTATTTATCTGCTCAATACCTCTTAAACAAAATATTAATAAACCTTCCTTTTTATGTGCTTAATGTATGAAAACATAAATGATGAGGCTTTTATTGGAAGAAAACAATATTATGTTCTAATGTTTAAAGTTAACTTCCTTGAGTTGAGATTATTAACTTTATATATATATATATATATATATATATATATATATATATCATCCATGTCGTGTACATTGTCACCATAGGAATTTTCTATATCAGTCCCCATTTGAGAGATACTGAGGCAGGAAAATATCTGGGAAAATACACTTCTAGACAGTCTTCCTTGCTGTCTGTTTTCTCCTTCGACCACCGTTGGATTAGGCTATAACTTGTTCTTCCCGATTTTGTCTAGATTCTGAACAGTGGAGATATGAAACAAACATTCGGTATAGAAGTTGTGTATCTCGCACAGTAGGTCTGCAAGTTTGAGGTCAGTTCAGTTAAACCCATATTTCTGGAAATTTTCACCATTTGATGAAGTTAATATTTGGATATCTTATACTCATAATAATGCATTATAACTTGACAATATAGATTTTTTGGAATATTATTCGTTTGTTATTTATGGTTGATAGAAACTGTGTCAAGGATTGTGTTTAGAAGAATATTGTTCGGAAAGTTTGTAAAATCGACAAGAATATTTTATTTTGATATAAAGAGGGAAGATTGAAATAAATAAGATAAATTGGCTCTTATAAAGATATTCCTTTTTTTTTACAGTCTTAAACAATATGTGATATGGCCAGGGGTTAAGATGATAGAGAAAAAGTTAAATTGTGGATGTTGTGTGTAAATGGAAAGGTTGATGAATCTAGACAGATTCATCTCCTAACTTTTAGAGAGAATTCGAGTAGAAGGATGAGAGAATTAGGATCAAGTTTCTTCATAGTAATTGTAGTTTTGGATGTTAGCTAACTAAGAAATTGGTCTTGCTCAATATGGAGCTGTAGAACTCCAAATATGGGTCATCAACTAAGATTGGGTCTTGATAGACCCTGTAGGGTAGTGTTTGTTGATGAGCAATTTTGACTATCTCAAAGGCAGAACTGGGTTCTCCTTCCTTCAAAGAACTTGTAGCCTCTTGTATTAGCTTTCCAACAAGACTAATCTCGCTTGAAACAGAGTTCTATAAGTCTAGATATAGTTAAAAATCTGATGAGTGTTCAGACAGTAACAGTTCAATGTCTAGACAGTAACAGTTGGACAATGACAGTTTAATGTATAGACAGTAACAGTTCAAATGTCTAGACAGTAAGAATTGGAAAAGTCAAACAGTAACAGTTCAAAGTCAGATAATAACAGTTGGAAAAGTCAAACAGTAACAGTTCAAAGTCAGACAGTAACAGTTGGAAAAGTCAAATAGTAACAGTTGGAAATTCGATAGTAACAGTTAGAAATTGGACAGTAACAGTTCAAAGTTAGACAGTAAAAATAGACTTTCACGTGAATACTATATAAAAGAATTGAGTTATACGAACACTTGCACATTGAGATACTAACTCTAAAAATATACATGATATATGTATGTATGTTATTATAAGGAAATGAACATGCATAAGAAAGTAACATATGAGTAATGGATGAATATGGATTCTCTATAATATCGGCCTAAAGGAATGATAATTATGGTTGGATAAAGGATGATGATTAGTATTTAAAAGTGCATTTTTATCAAGGTTTTATATCATCATTTTGCACTTGAAGTATCAATAACTCCTTAACTAAAGCATGTTTTATAATAACATATCTAATAATATAAGATACTTTAATTTATGGTAAATGTTCATCTTAAATGCAGGCTTATCACATAAATAAAAGAATTGATTGATGAGTTGAAGTACTGAAATTGAAAGGACAAAGAGATGGCCAAACTTAGAAAAGATATGTTGGTGCAGTTCAAACTGGAACATTGTTCGGTAATCGGGTTATATCTAGAGCTGTAGATCTCGGATTTAGGTCTACTTTATATGGATGGAAAGGTAAGAGATAGGCCTACAACGTTCATGGAAGCCCAAGATTTAACAAGGCCATTTTCAAGTCCAAATTGTAGCAACAAAAAAGAAGTTCGAATCTGTCCTACAGCCCAGACACTGTTCAGTGTTTAGCCCATATCTCGAGTTCTAGAAGTCCAAATGATCTCAAATATTTACCCTATAAAGATGAGACTATTTCCTGTAACTTTTATTATTGAAGTCTGTTCAAATTATGACGTTATCAATGACCTTTTTGGCAGACAAGAAGACAAGAATTGTCACAAAGTCAAGATGTGGCCACCCATTCATCAATTAGTCAACAAATCAATAGTTTTGAATTTTGGTCTATAAAAGGAGGCATTTGCCATGTATTTAGGCATCTTAGTTTTCAGATCAAGATCATGCTCTTGCTCTCTCTTTATATTTTGTAATGCTTAAGTTTTGCTTATATTAATCTCTTGCTTATGCTTTTCATTTCCTTTCCTTGTTTATTTATGTTTCTTTCTTTCATTATGTCTAGCTAGGTTAATTATGTCAAGGTGAAAAGGGTACACTAATGGTGTAAGAATAAGTATAATATAAACTTAACATGGACCTTAATGTTGGATACTAACATGCTTTATATTTGTTATCTTGTTCACTTTTAATACTTTGCTTGTTAAATGGTTAATCTAGATTTATGTTGTATAACACTTGGTACAACAAATACTTGGCACTTTCATAGCCCATACTGTATGGTATAATCGACACCTGAGCTATGAAAGGACCTTGATTTGTTGTTAAGATAAGTTATAATCATGAATGTCTGACAACATTTACAAGTATTAGCATTATTCGAATAAGATAACTAATGTAATCATGTTAACAATTTATAATCTGATTGGAACCTCCTTGTGTGTGGTTTCCAATTGAATAAAAAAGGTTTATACTATACTTGTTTGACGTACCATTAGTGGATCCTCTAAAGGGATGCGTCTCAAGGGTCAATAGAAGATTATCTAAAGACCCCTTACTTAGGTCATCCTTAATGAATTGTATTTTATCTTCACGGTTTATAGATACCATTCCTAAAGAACGACATGTTGCATTACAAATCCATTTGGCAAATCTGTGACAGACTTTCAGTCGTTTTGCACGACGTTTCTTTGCAAAAGTGCTTTTACCTGTTCCAAGCATGTATGAGATGAAAGAATTGGAGGACTCACCTGATAATCGGACCTTTGCTTCAATCAGCCAACGAATATCTTCAGGAATTCCATGATTCATTAACTTAACAACGTCAATGTTGCACACCTAGCATGGTAAATTTTTGTAATCGCATTCTGAGGCAGAGCGAGAAAGTACTTTTTCAATTTTTCAAGAGTGGTGTCCATTTTCAAATGAGAATTGGAGAAGAGATTCAAAGTAGGGAGAAAGAGCAAGGAATTGCACAAATATATACAGATATCAGTTATTATGGGAAACTGAAAGAACCGACTGAAGTTAAGGAGTACCGTTATCTGCCATTTGACCGGGGAGAGAGAGACTAGCAAAACAAGAGTCACACCAAAAAGAAACACAAAAACAATATGAGAAAAACAACATAATCAACCTTTATCTACAGGATCATTCAAACCAATGGATTCATTTTCACTAGAAGAATTATCAAAGTCAGCTTTCAAACGATGTCCATTTACCTTAGAAACATTGTCATTCTTTGGATTCTCAATATCAAAGGCCCCATAAGGATACACATGTTTCTCAATAAATGGACCGCTCTATCTTGATCTTAGCTTTTCAGGAAATAAATGGAGTCGAGAATTATAATGCAAAACTTTTTGATAGTATCAACTTTTTGATAATTTCCACAAGTTTTGCAGAATGCATGCATGTCCTTAAATATGGTGGGCCAATAAAATCCATTTTGAAAGATTTTTGCATATGTCTTTTGTGATGAGAAATGATTCCCACATGCTTCAGAATGATAAAGTTTAATGACACTACTTACCTCATTGTCAGGAATGCATCTTTGAAATATTTTAATGACATCTCTTCTAATGTGCCCGGACCACGTAAAAAGACAATGAAGGCGTCAACATGGTTAAACATTGCATTCAATCGATCAGACATTGTGGAGACCTGTAGTTCCTCTCCAATTGTTTTTCCAATGATGTCCCCTTTTGCTAAAGCTTTGGGGACGACCCCCAAAACTTGACTGTCTCTTAGAAATGCAGCTATTGACACACCCCCTATTAACCCAAGGCTGCGCTGCCTCCCCTAAATACTAAATGAATCTTTCTCTTAGCTAGTACCTGAACTAGATGATTTGTTGATTCTAAAAACTCTTTTCCTTTCCCAGGACTGGATCCACCTGTCGCACGTCACCCGCGCGGCGTCGGTTTGGCGATTTTTCATTTCTTTTGCTTGATTTCTTAGGAGTCACCACCTAGAATTTAATTGAGGGCTACTAGAAAACCCAAATGTGCTGGTCTTATCAGAGATTCATGGGTAAGGAACTGGTTGTGGTTAGGGAAGGTATTAGCACCCCTAACGCACCTTACCTAAGGTAAGCTCCTTCGTGGCTTTGATGTGTTAAAGAAGTTTTAAAAATTTTGTCTTTTCATCGGATATTAGACATACGACTTACGTATAAGTTCATAATTCTTGACCGTGAGCAAATAAAAATATTAAAATCTTCTTTATTCTTTGCAATTTTATTATAAAAAAACATTCATAAAGAAAAAATACAAACACATTCACTTTCACTATATTTTTCTTTAAAATTTACAAAATAGCTCCTAAAACTCCAGAAATTGCAGGGAAGGCCTTCTGCAACTGCAGTAACAGTGGCGGGGAGTCTCCTTCACTCGCCACCGCCACTAGCGGTGCGTGGGTTCACGCGCCGCCGGAAAAAGGATGGGAAATGGGTGGGTCAAACTTAGCTTCTTCTTCCTTTTCCTTTCCTCACCGGCGGTGAGAATCACTGTCACCTGCAAAAGGAGAAAAACACACAAGCCAGTTGATTTTAATTTCTTCCTTCTTTTTCACGGATCCGTTTTTTTCTTCTCCTTCTTCAAATCTGTTTTGTTCTTTTTGTTTGGCCTTCTCTGTTTCAGGTGGTGGGGCGGCGGCGTTGATGATCTTCTCTCTTGTTGGTACCAGCGGCAGTTGGGCTTGCTGCTGTCGTCCATGAGGCTTGTGGACCTCCTCAAATTCCCTTAAATGCAAGTATGGATTTTCTAAATCTAAGCCATGAAAAGAAGGTAAAAGTTGAATAATGCCTGGGTTAAAATTAAAATGAGATACATCAGGGGGGAACCTATACATGAGGGTGCACTTGTTCTTGTGGGATTCATGTGGTCTCTAAGTATTTTCACACGATTATTCTCATTATTCTCATTATAAAGCGACTGATTATCTTCTTCGGCCATATTTTTTGAAAATGATGAGGATACCCTACAAAGTCTACCACTTAATGTACGTGACCAAACTCTCATGCATGTGTAGGAAGAGATTAGAAGGAAGAAAAGAAAACAAAAAGAAACAAAACAAAACAAAACAAAAGAAACAAAAGTTAGATAAAATGAAAAGTGAAAAGAGAATAAAATAAGTATTATAATTTATACATGAATTTACCTCCCCGACAACAGCGCCGAAAACTTGACATGACCAAAAGATTGATGTCTTCTTCTTAGTGCAGGAGTATCGAAGTAATCAATAACCCGACAAGACCGGGGTTGAACCATAAAGAGGTTAACTATATAAATTATAAATAATAATAAGTTGAAGAGAGCTTTGAGATGTGATATTGATATAAGGATTAAACAATGATAAAAACAATTGTCAAGGTTAGAGGATCCACTAATGGTATTTCAAACAAGTATAGTATAAACTCTTATTACTCAACTGGAAACCACACATAAAGGAGGATTCAATTGGATTATAAATTGTTAACATGATTACATTAGTTATCTTATTCGAATAATGCTAATACTTGTAAATGTTGTCAGGCATTCATGATTATAACTTATATTAACAACAAATCAAGTTCCTTTCATAGCACATGTATCGGTTATATCAAATCAAGTTCCTTTCATAGCACATGTATCGGTTATATCATACGGTTTAGGCTATGAAAGTGCCAAGTATTTGTTGTACCAAGGGTTATACAACATAAATCTAGATTAACCATTTAACAAGCAAAATATTAAAATTGAACAAGATAACAAATATAAAACATGTTAGTATTAAACATTAAAGTCCATGTTGAGTTTACATTATACTTATTCTTACACCATTACTGTAACCTTTTCACCTTGACATAATAAACTTAGCTACACATAATAAAAAAGAGAAACATAAGTAAACAAGATAAGAACATAAATAAGATATAAGTTAATTAAGTAAAGGAAAGGAAATGAAAAACATAAACAAGAGATTAATATAAACAAAACTTAAGCATTACAAAAAGAGAGAGAGCAAGAGCATGATCTTAATCTGAAAACTAAGATGCCTAAATGCATGGCAAATGCCTCTTTTTATAGGCCAAAATTCAAAAGTATTGATTTGATGACTAATTGTTGAGTGGGTGGCCACATCTTGACTTGGTGACAATCCTTATCTTCTTGTCTGAACAAAACATCATTGCTAACATCAAATTTGAACCGACTTGAATCATGAAAGTTCTATGAAATTGTCTAAGCTTTCCAACAAAAAAAGAATCAGTACATTTGGACTTCTAGAACTCGAGATATGGGCTGAACACTGAATAATGTCTAGGTTGCAGGACAGATTCGAACTTCTCTGTTATTGCGAAGATTTGGACTTCCAAACAGGAGAATTGAGTCTTTAACTCTCATAAATATTTTAGGCCTATATCTTAGCTTTCTATCCATATAAACCAAATTGAAATCCAAGATCTACAGCTTCAGATATGACCTAATGACTGAACAATGTTCCAGTTTGGACTGAACCAACATCTCTTTTCTAAGCTTAACCCTCTCTTTATCTTCTCAATTTCAGCACTTTAACCCATCAATCAATCCTTTGATTTATGTAATAGGCCTACATTTAAGATGAAAATTTATCATAAATTAATAGTATCTTATAGAATCAGACTTGTTATTATAAAACATGCTTTAGTTAAGGAGCTATTGATACTTCAAGTACAAAATGATAATATAAAACCTTGATAAAAATACACTTTTAAGTATTAATCAACATTATCCAATCATTATGAGTGAACTTGAGTTGGGATACATTGACTCCATAAAGATTCATTGAGTGCAAGTGATGGCTTTTAGACTTATTTTAGACCTAATCATATAGAAATGGACCAAAGGCTAATTTTTCATCATTATCTTCTCGGGTTCAATACTTGTATTTAAAAATGAGAATTAGGTCGTGTTGCCAAGTCTAGGTCCAAAATCATTATCGTGGGTTTTGATAGTTTTCTTCTTTATTAACAAACACACATATTCTAATTTAGGCAAACTTTAGCAAGAGCATATTAGATACCTTTATCGTTAAAAACAAGAAATAATACAATTTATCTTAGGTAAGATATTTTAAGCTGATTTTCATCTTTCCTTTAGCATAATCAACCTCTTATCTAGAACCTTTAAAGACCAGTTAGGATTTTTAGTTAACAGAAAACTAGATGATAATTTTTTTTTTCTTATTTTACCTCATCAATTCTAATCAAGCTCAGTAAAATGTGACATACAATATTAATTAATTAATTAATAATTTTTTAGTTTGTCTATATATCATTGTTGCTACCCAATTTTTGACATGTTTTTGATAAATTTTCAGAAAAAATTCAAAAATAGCAAAAAACAACGAAAACCTAAAAAAAATGCATTTTTGATATATTTGCATCGTTTTTAGCATTTTCAACGTCATCACAGAAGAATTTAAATTTTCAAAGGTATTTCAAACGCATTCAACTTTTAACGTGTTAATTTTACAATCACTGATTTTTCTTATTGAGTCGATGTTGATATTGTTTGTTTTTAAAATAAATTCAAAATATAAAAAAAATAGTTGAGGGATCAATGTGATTGTGGCCAAGCCACACTTCTCCTATAAATACCAATCTACAATGAAAAAAAGAGGGGGGGGGGGAATTTAGAGGCCTAGGGGCAGAGGAAATTGAGAAAAAAAAAAGAGGGAACCGTAAAAAATCCATTTTCTCTGTAGCCGCCACCCTTGAAAGCAAGAAAAGCAGCAGCCCCTCCTCTTTTTTGACAAAAAAAGAAGAGCCACCACTCACCTTTCTTCTTCCCCATCACCGTTCTCTCCTGACCTCCCAGCTCAGCCCTCATTTTCCTTTGGCTTTTGGACCACAACAACCTCTTTTCCCTCTCAGTTGCAGGAACAAAAGACGAACCGGGCAGAGACCTAGCTCTCTCTTCACTCTACTTCAATAGCCCTTGCCATCAAATCAATTTAACTAATATATTAATTTTTTAAATCACATCAAATCATGAAGCAGCTTACCTCAGGTAGGGTGTGCTAGATGTGCTAATATTTTCCCTAGCCACAACCAGTCCTTTACCTTTAAATATCTGATAACGACCAGTCCACGTAGGTTTCCTAGTAACCTTCAATCAAATACTAGGTGACGACTCCCAAATCAAGCAAACAAAACAAAAATTACCATCAGACGTCGCACAGGGGACGTGTGATAGAATGACGACTCCACTGGGGAAGGTATTGTTTTCAACAATATTGGACTAAGCTTTGTGTTTTTGATGTATTTAAGTTTTTTGCTTTTTGTCTTATTTTATTTTTTGTTTTATTCATGCATTGTATAGAATTGTCTCATGCATCACATATTGTAATTTTTTAAAGCACACACAAGCTTCAGGTTAGGTGGGGGACTAGCAGCTTACCTTACAACTTTTAGTTAAGGTTTAAGTTTGTGTAAACCCCAACTCTTCATTGAATGCTTAGACTGGTAACAATTGATATATGTGCCATATCATTGCTTACTGAGCCCCTATATTGCCTTCAAAAGGGTGATCACTGGGACAACGATAGATCCATTTTAGAGACCAAGTAGTAAACCTACCCTTTGTCTCACTTAAAAAGATTAGAACCTGCCTTTAAGATGTATGCTCTGTACACATTGTTTTGCATCTAAGCAAACCCTTTTTGAAGCATCTTGAATGCAGGACTTACGGGGGATATAATGGTCATCACTCAAGAAATTTCTATTATAGAGTTTGAGCAAGAATAAAAATTCTTGTTTCATCATACAAGAGTTATGACCATATGTCACCCTTTAAAGGGCAAGTTCATCATATAGATTACATGTTATGCATTTATCATGCATGTACAGGGTTGAAAGTAGGGTCCCCCAAATAAGCTTTGCTACACCTGATTGAAAAAAAGATGATGGGAAATGAAGAAAGGGGTTAGAGAGAGGCTCATTGTTAAAAGAAATTTGAGAGAATCAAAGATGAAGTTGCTAGACTCAGATCTGCTTGAATAAGTGTTGAGCATCAAATGGAATGGGAATGTCTGCACAGTCTTTTGTAGGAACACTACTTATCCACGTCCCATTGAAGCTGCACCTCTCTTTTTGTCTTAAACAACGGCAGCAATGCCTTCAGTTATCAACTAATGACAACCTTTGTTCTTGGCCAGTTGCACTGTTAGTTGTTCATAGCCTCTACATTTTCCAATGGCACCCAATAGCTACTAGCGTTTTGTGCATGGTGCATTAGTCTTCTTTGAAGTTACCCCTACTGTAAGCTCAATTCCAGTTCAGCAGCACAAGATGTTAGTCTGAAAAAAAAAACATGATTAAACGCTGGACTTCTACGTGGCAGAGCTCTCTCTGTAGAGATTTGTTTTTTGATCTGCTAGTGGGGAATGCAAGAGGGGATGTAGTAGTTTCATACGCTACAAAACTTTCTCTCATCAGTTTCAGCACCGAAACATGGTTGTAGGTTAAAGAGTCAGACGTGGTCTGAAAACATGAGTAGTCGTCCAACTTCTACATGGCAGAGCTCTCCCTATAGAAATCTGTTTGCGGCTCTACAAGTGGGGAATCCAAGAGGGGATGCATTAGTTTTAAATCATCTATAATTTTCTCCTACTAGTGTCAAAATTAAAATGCAAAAGTAAGGATAAGAGACAAACCTGGACTGAAAAACACCAAGAAGACTAAAACTTTAACAGAGTAGAACTCCCTCTACAAGTGTCTGTTTGTTGTATCGTCAGTGAGGAATCAAAAAGGAAATAAAGGAATTTTAGATTCATCAGTTTCTCCTCTAATGAAGATAATGTGTCATTTCACACATCAGTAATGGCGATGTTACATGTTTCTGTGCGTTGCCAAGATTACCTAGCTATTAAAAGGTTTCCAACAATCCTAAATCAATAACCACAACATTGGAAGATTGACAAGATGTTGTGAGGATTGCTAAAAGAATTGAATAGGCTATCAAGATGGGAAAGATTTAAGTTTCTACCATGGATTCCAGAACTGTGAAGAGAGTTAAATCAGAAGATGACTCTCAATTGAGAAACCTCAGTTATTTTGCCTAGTCAGGTCTTGCCATAACATCAAATGCTCAAATGTCTTTGCCAAGATGGACATACCTCTGCCACTCAAGTTTGCCTAGCAGCATCTACTAGATTCCAAACTTGTTGCCTCGAGTCTGTTAAATCCCATGCAATCACTATTTCATAGATGGTATAATCCAAACAAGAGATTTGAATATCATGTGGGGACTTCAAGCCATTCAGTTGAACAGTTGCAAAAATTTCAAGAACCGAGTTCAGATGATAGTGAACAAAAGGCAAATCGAATTTCTAAAAGATGAGGTCATTGGCCATATTGTCATGGAACATCCTCAGAATGACACGTGATCAAAATTGCTTGGCAAAACATAGATATCGCCAGAAAGGTTGATCTAAGAAGGGTGTCAAATCGTTAATCATTTTTGTTATGGAATTTTTACCATTTTGCATTTTGTTTTGGAGTCACATCTCATCCTTTAATGAAACATGTCTCTTCTTTGTCTTTTTATTGTTCTCAAATCAAGAGATGCTTCTTTCAAATGGTATTTTGATAAAATATTTTTTGGTCAAACTCCAACATGCAAAATTAAGGCTAATCAAACCTGAAGATTAAAAGTGTTTTGATTAGAGAAATGACTTGATGTTAGTTAAAATGACATGAGGTGACCAAATAATTTTGAACTCATACATGAAACTGAACCACATATCATGTTGCTAGGTTTTAATAGTATGCATAATGGCATGCAGTGAATTTGGTAGTTACGGACTCGCGAATCATGATTCTTACAAGTCTAAATCATTACACCAGAGGAGGTTAAAATTTATTGATTCTAACCGACCTTGCTTGAAATGAGAAAAGGCCATTTTTGTTATTTCTTCACTTTCTAAAGATTATATCCTTTGTGGTCCCCATTTGAGCATGATAGAATATTTCTTTCAAGAAACCCTGACCAGGATCACACCCCATATTGAGGGCAAAGAGAGATATGTTATTGGGAAGGATGAAGACACTGATAGAATTAATGGTAAAAGGGAATGTTAAGAATGAAAGTCCAATGTATGAGAGAGGGATAAAAGAAAGAAACCATAGACTTGGGGCATGTGAGAAAACTTTAAGGAAGGCTATGAAAAGAAAAAAAGAGGAGTGAAAATTGCCTACACTTAAAGGCAAGTTAAAGTGGAATGGAAGGAGAATGCCTATAAATTCTAAGAGGGGCAAAAGAGGTTTCAATTGAAAAAAGACACAACAAATGCCAAAAGTAAAAAAAAAAATCGAGTTTCATATCTTTTAGTGTGTCTAGGATGAAGCCTCTAGTGTCTTCAAAAAAAATTAGAGTGGTTATTCATCAAAGAAAAAATTGGATTTGTATTATGACTTATGTTAAGAGAATCCTAATCTTTGAGATTAGCAAGGTTATATGTCACTTTCTCTACAATGACAACAAGAAAAAGAGAGTTGATGAATAGGATGTATATCCTAGGTCTTTGAAACCCTCAAACACCTTTTGAGCTTGTGAAATTTATTTCATTCATAGCCAGAACCATAGTCTGCATTACATGTTTTAAAAGCCCTTTTTGATCGAGTAAGCAATTTGAACCGATAAATGGCGCTCTTAAAACTTGAAGAGCTTTTTCATAAGAGTCGTGGCTTTATGGATTAAGTTACTTGTTATTATGCATGTTGATAAAATTAGTGCTAAAAAAAACAATCTTTCTTAATGAATCCTCAAGTTTTGATTTGAGCCTTTTGTTTTCCTTGAAATTCACAGAAGGTCACCTTATTCATAGACCATCAAATGATATACCCAAGATCAAAGATTAAAACTGATACAAAGAACCATGGAAAAAGCCGTTTTAATCTTACAACGGGTCAATTTCTGTTTTCAAAATACAAGACAATCAAACGACTACATTGAATAGCGTATGTTGGATCTTTGACCAAAGAAGCTTGATTTTTAAAAAATACTTTCAAAAATTGACATCTCTTTGATTTCATTTCAATAATTAGACTTGAATAGACATGACCTTTGAAATATGAGATTTGATTCTAGAACAAGAAAGATTGTCAAACAACAAGAACATCGATCGAATTTGCAAAATTCTTGACAAGAATGACGTCAACACTTCTCGACATTCATTGAAAAATTGACCATCTGGGGGCAATACAGTGGACCCTGAGAAGGAAAACAAGCAGTATTCAAATCAGCTAGGGGGCAATGAAAGATGATTAAAGGATGAATTAGTGAGTTGAGGATAATGGTGTTCAAAGAAAGATATGCAATTAACGAGCACATTCAGATCATATTGGGGGCAATGTTGTTCAAAGACAGTCTATGATCTAAGTGAATTTAACAACAATTGAGAGTAAATATGTGCTTGAAGGACATCTTCATACTTTCACCTAAGTTTATCATCTCCAACATGGCTATGACTTTTGATCGATGTTATCACATAGTTGCATTTTAATGAATGTTGGAAGGATGCACCCACCAAGACATCTATGGGACCATCTATTTTGAAGTTCAAAGGTGCACTTCACCGCATGAATATGGGTGATAAAGTGAACATCATTAATAATTCCAATGCATTTCTTTTCATGATCTGATTAGATGGGTTGGGAAGAACTTATTAAGAAACACTATGCATACAACGATGAGTCTTTCATTGCAAGCTATAAGATGCATGTCTGGACGATTGGATGATTTCAAAGAAGGTTGATGATAACATACTTAAAGAGTATTGTTTCAACTAGAGGCAAGTTCATGATCGATTGGCAATCTAGGATGAGAGTGACAATAGAAAATCATTTGATGAGTTGGCAAGATACACATAACCAATCAGAATCAAGGAGATGAATGATTTGTTAAGCTTCTTAATGATGAATCAAGCAACACCACACTTGGGGGCATTGTCAAACTTGATAAATAATGAAAGCAGTAATTGTTGTGCACAGCTTAGGATAGGCACTACATTTACAGTTGAGTTAGAGGCTAGCACCTGGATGAGCCGGTGAATCAGAAGAACAAAAAAGGCTTTGAAATGCAAACAAAGGCACCCTATGATGATGAATCATCCAAGAGGGGGGACCTATATTTCAAATCAGGTAAGGATGCATGCATGTCATCTAACCTCAAAGCATTGCACATATTTTTGAATTGTTACAGGAAAATCCTCAATGAAGTCCAGCAAGAAAAAAAAAGAATCATTGAGTTGATGATAACAAAGAATCGGTTTTGATCATGGAATAAAAAGAGAATAAGATGAACCCTGCCATTAGGAAAATCTCAAACAAATAGGGAGATTAACCCTGTCATTAAAAGGAGTCTTCAGGTCAACCCTGTGACCAGGAAGTGCCAAGTTTGTTAGCCTTATCCTGTTAGGACTTCCCCTGCCAAGTCTTTTTACCAGGTAAGTCACATTTTTCCATCTAGGTAGGTCACCCATAACAATGAGACCACTTTCCACTCTTCATTTGGTAGTTCACCCATTACAATAAGACCACTTTATATTTTTTCCATCTTCTATTCGGGTAGGTCACCCATCATAATGAGATCATCATCTTCCATTTGGGTAGGTCACCCATCATAATGAGATCATCGGGTAGGTCACCCATTATAATGAGACCATCATCTTCCATCTGGGTAGGTCACCCATCATAATAAGACCATCATCTTCCATCTGGGTAGGTCACTCATCATAATGAGGCCATCTTGCATTTGGGTAGGTCACCCATCACAATAAGACCATAATTTTTTTTCTAGGTAGGTCACCTATTACAATGAGACCACACACATTTTTGTATCGGTTCTGGTTAAAGGAGATCGCCAGATAGGATCTCAGGATAACCCAACCACACACAGAGTTTAGCTTTGGTTAAAAGGAATTGCCAGATGGGATTTCAGGTTGACTGAGCTATACCCCAATTTTGGTTCTGGTTAAAGGAGATCGCTAGATGGGATCTCAGGTTAACCAATCAAAAGGGCAGGTTGCCCGTAAAAATAGACCAGTGTGAGTGTGCATTGGCAAGTCGCCCCTGAAAATAGATTAGTGTGAGTATGTGTGGGCAGGTCATCTGTGAAAATAGACCAGCGTAAGTGTGCGTGGGTTGGTCGCCCTTGGAAATAGACCAAAATGAGTATATGTGGGCAGGTCGCCCGTGAAAATAGACCACTTTTCTTCAAAAGGGGCAGGTTACCCAAGATAATGAGACCATTTTCTTTTAAAAAGCGAAGTCCTTGGCTGAGTGGATCACTCAGTAAGCCAGGGAGACCTTTTTGTTTTCTTTACAAGCTTACTATGCAAAACATTGAGGAATTTTTGCTTCGTAAGCATTGCAAAGAGGGGGCATTTGTTGCTATCTAATTTTTTACCCATGTTTTTGATAAATTTTCAGAAAAAAACCAAAAATAGAAAAAACAACAAAAACCCAAAAAAATGCATTTTTGATATATTTGCATCGTTTTTAGCATTTTCAACGTCATCTTAGAAGAATTTAAATTTTCAAAGGTATTTTGAATGCGTTCAACTTTTAACGTGTTAATTTTACAATCACTGATTTTTCTTATTGAGTCGATGTTGGTATTGTTTGTTTTTAAAATAATTCAAAATACAAAAAAAAATAGAGTTGAGGGATCAATGTGATTGTGGCCAAGCCACACTTCTCCTATAAATACCACTCTACAGTGAAAAAAGAGAGGGGGGGAGAAAATTTAGAGGCCTAAAAGCGGAGGAAAATTGAGAAAAAAAAAGAAGGAACCCTAAAAAATCCATCTTCTCTGCAACCGCCACCCTTGAAACCAAGAAAAGCGACAACCCCTCCTCTCTTTTGACAAAAAACGAAGAGCCGCCACTCACCTTTCTTCTTCCCCATCGCCGTTCTCTCCTGACCTCCCAGCTCAGCCCTCATTTTCCTTTGGCCTTTGGACCATAACAACCTTTTTTCCCTCTCAGTTGCAGGAACCGAGCAGAGACCCAGCCCTCTCCTCACTTTGCCTCAATAGCCCTTCCCATCACCACCCGATAGACCCAACAGCCCATTCTCCTGAACCAGCCACCAGCTTGTGAAAACCCGGAAATCCCCGTTCTCTTCTTCATCTCCCCGTATATTGGCCTCCACAGAAGCCAGCCACCACCCCCAGTTGGCTCCACCATTGCCCGCAATCCATCATCAGCGCAACCGGCCTCCACCGAGACCAACTCGGAGCAACCCAAACATAACGGCAACCCACACACTAGTGAACTCACAGATCATCCCCTTCTTTATCAACCGACTCTTCTTCATCAGTTCAACCCTACGTAGCAGATCTGGACCACAAACCAATGGCCAGATCTGCCACTAGCAGAGGGAAACAAACTGGGAGGAAGAAAGAAGACAGAGGATGGTCATATCTAAAAGAAGGAAACTATTAAAACCCATTGTTGTTTGTGCGTTTTCTTTTTCTTATAGGTGATAGAATTCCTCACCTCCGGCAAGGAAAGTGAAGAGGGGAGGAAACTGTTGTACCCAGTCGCCTATCTTTTTTGCGGCAGCGCATGAACCCACGCGCCGCCACTGTTCCAGTGTCCAGAAACCTTCCATCACTGTTCCTGCAGTTGCAAAAGGCCTTCCCTGCAATTCCTATATTGTTTAGGGTTTATTTTGTAAATTTCAAATTGTTTAATGTATTGTTAGTTTTATTTTGAATTTTGGTGATTTGGAACATGTAGGTGTGGGTGTGAGAAAAACATAATGAGAATGGATATGTGTGGGTGTTTGTATTTTTTTATGTATGTTATTGAATTATAAAAATAAAAAAGATAAAAAAAGAATTTAATGTTTTAATTTGTATGTTGTTAAGTATCTGAAGGACATATAAAATCATGTTGTATTTCCCATGAAAATATAAGAGCATGTTTCTACAAATAATTTTGAGATTTAATAACTGATTATTAAAGTCTTAAGCATTTAACTAATATATTAATTTTTTAAATCACATCAAATCATGAAGCAGCTTACCTCAGGTAGGGTGTGTTAGGAGTGCTAATATCTTCCCTAGTCACAACCAGTCCTTTACCTTTGAATCTCTAATAACAACCAGTCCACGCGGGTTTCCTAGTAATCTTTAATCAAATACTAGATGGTGACTCTCAAATCAGGCAAACGAAACAAAAATCGTCATTGGACGTCGCACGGGGGATGTGCGACAATCATGTTTACAATTCATAGCATTAAGATAGATTCGTTAAATAAGATATTGATATTGCTAAACTTATTTATATTAACTTAAATTTTTTGGTGAATTTAATAATCGAATCTAACATTAGAGGGAATATATATAACAGTCAAATGATTTTGCAATCTTGATTTTCTATACACTAGAAACCAACCCTGATCACATCATGATGTTGAGAATGTGTTCGGTGTCATGAACTAAACTTACCATAATAAATCTTGTTGATTAGGGCATAATATTATTTGGTCTCTTCCAAACATTAATTTCATTAATCCCATCTTAACAGCTTAGCCTTGTGAAAGATTAAGACGACCAAATTTTCCCTCTTCCCTCTTCTGTATACATGAAGCATTGATCCATATTAAATACAAAATTAGCATTATACTAAATTTACGTCAATTCACCTGAAGACATCACCACAAAGTGAGGCGCAGGATAGAAGAGAAATAAAGACTGAAGTTCCTACCTTTGGGTGATGAGAGTTGCACGTGATCGGCCAGATGGGAAAAGCCATAGGAGAGCAGACAATCACTTCCCTTCTGACCTTGGTTTTTCTTTTTACACTTGACTAAATAGTGAAATTTAATAAAAAGGCTAGTTGAGTCAGCATGGTAGATCAAATTTGGTGTATAAAGAAACTTGTTTCCCTCTCTCTTTAAAAGTCATCATGTGTGTGTGCGCGCACTTACACATGGTGATCGATAGGAGTCCTTTGACAGGTCCAAATAGAGAGAAGCCTAGACGAAAGGGAGAGTTAGTAGTGAGAGGAGAGAGAGAGAGAGAGAGAGAGAGGAAGTGGTGGGTAGAGGTAATAAGCCATGGGAAGACCTCCTTGCTGTGACAAAGATGGGATCAAGAAAGGTCCATGGACCCCTGAGGAGGACATCATCCTGGTGTCTTATATTCAAGAACATGGTCCAGGAAATTGGAGATCAGTTCCAACCAACACTGGTGAGTGCCACAACTTATTAGATCCAACTGATATATTGGTTATGATCATTTAGGAATTGAATCCCACTCGGCTTTTTTAATTTTTGGATGAGTATGTATGTAAACATTGAATTATGGAATACACTAATGGATCAGTATCTTGCTGTATGAAAAGGGTTGTTAAGGTGCAGCAAAAGTTGCAGGCTTAGATGGACTAACTACCTCAGACCAGGAATTAAGCGAGGCAACTTCACACCCCATGAAGAAGGGATGATAATTCACTTGCAAGCTTTATTGGGTAACAAGTAATCCTCAAAAACCTGAATCTTCTGTTTAAATTTATGTATTTTTCATTTGAGAAATCAAACTATACCATTTAATAGGAGATTTCTTTATTCTCCTTCAATTGTTTTTGATAGAATTACATGTCAAGAATAAATTTGGATCCTTTTCGTTATTGATATGGATAGATGGGCAGCTATAGCTTCGTATCTTCCCCAGAGGACAGATAATGATATAAAGAACTACTGGAACACCCACCTGAAGAAGAAACTAAAGAAGTTCCAGTCAGCTTGGGACCCTATGGCACAAGACTCAACAAGCAGTCAGTTTATCTCAAAAAGTTTCAATGATAGGAAGAGCTTAGATAATTTCACCACCAATTCCTCATCAGCCCTCAGGCCTAATCAGGCCTCCACATATGCATCAAGTACAGAAAACATTTCTCGTCTTCTTGAAGGTTGGATGAGATCATCTCCAAAGCCGAATAGTTCGAATTTTCTTCTCAAAGAAAATCGGGAGCAAGAAAATAACAGCCAGGAAAATAATGATCATGACCTTGCCAATTCAGTGGCTATAAATTATCTTCAATCTTACAAGGAAAAACCTGAGCAAGAACGTGGTGATCTAATCTCTCATGAAGAGTTTGAGTCCGTTTTATCACTCGAGAGCTTGCATAATGTTGCATGGGAGAAGTCCTGTTGTGATTCTGGTACTGTTACTACCACCACTACTACGAAAGGTTTCCATAACTCTGCAAGTGATGAGAAGGAAAATATGACAATGATCGAGAGGAATCAGAAATCTGAGAGTACCCCCCCTTTATCATTTCTTGAGAAATGGCTCTGGGATGAAAATGGTGCTGGTCAAGTGGAAGAAATTATGGAACTCTCTCCAATATTCTGATCATGTCTTTGTTTCCTCTCTCTCTCTCTCTCTCTCTTTATCTCTATCTCTCACTCACTCACTCTCTCTCTATTTCTTATTTAGTTTGAGCTAAACCAGTGGAGGAAGAATTTCTTTTTTAAAAAAAAAACAGTGTGATCTCTCAGAGTTTAATCTTTTAGCATCTGGGGTTCTGAGAACGTGGGATCTCTTTGAGAATTGTAATTAACCTTATTATCTTTTAATGAATTAATTGTCATGAAATAACCAAAGCAATTTACTCTCTGTGCAATTTGTGTGAGACCTTATTTGATTGAAAGAGAAATGAAAAGGCCCTGCAAAGTTCGTCATTGCAAAGAGTCAAATAACGCTGGATATGTATGTGTGGATAAAATTTTATCCAAAGGGTTAGAAATGCATGGTTGTGTCTACTGTCTAACCCACAACAGCAAAGAAAAATGAAAGAGATGAGTCCACACATTTAGTAGAGACCCTTTTATGGGTCTACATCATATATTAATTAACTAGTTAGTATTTACATCATATTTATCTTGACATACAGATGTAATTACAAATAATAGAAGAGATACACAAGTGGACACAATGTTGTTCAAGTCAAAATAAGAACACTCTTTGCAAATATATATATATTTGATATCACCAAAAAAAATACTTTTAACTTTGAATTAAACCCTAAACCTAGCTAGAAGCAATATCATATTACAGAGTTCTCATAATTAAGGTTTGCTATCATGCACATAAGTTGTAACCTATTTTTGCTGCTGGGTCCATCGATTTAGCAGAATAGGGCTTAAGACTTTAGAATTATTAATATCTTTAACATTATTAGCACTCAACCCTTACAATTTTCTTAATTAGATATCAAGGATATGCAAAATGTGGTAGTTTCTTGAAGCAAAATGAGACTTATTGCAAAGTGAAAGCAAGAGGAATAATAGCCATACAAGTAAAAAAAGGAGATAGTGTCACGGAAGTCTTGCATCCAAATGAGGTAAAACGGTTGCTTCAGTAGCTTTTCAGAAAACTTGCAGTGTGTGGGCGAATGCGGGGAGAGAGAGAGAGAGACGTGATCTTAAATGACCTTTCGGTGATGTGAAGAAAAATGCTCATCTTTGAGGCCAATCTTTCACAAGATACAGCCTATGTTTTGGCTTCAGATCTCTTCTATACGTGATAAAATTCGGTCCCCCACTCCCCCAAATCATTCCTCACGGCCACCCCTACAGTTTAATGTCAATCCGAACCTCACTGGGTTAGGTTTATATTAGAGCCGTGGCATGTCAAGTCGAGCACGGTTGAGTACAAAAAACAACCGTCAATAAACAAAGGATAATATAACTGTAGAAATTGTAACAGTTATAACTGTCATCGGGACTGTATATAATCTAATGGTGATTTTATGTGTTAGTTATTTTATTGTAAATTTTGATGAGTTATTAAAAAAAATAATATACTCTTTAGATTAGTTCAATATAAGATGTAAATCAAAATATTTTTTTTAAATCCTCAAAGAAAATATTTATTATTATTATTAAGGAAATGATTGCATCCATAAATTGGTGTAGGTAGAACAATTATATCATCAAGAAAATTCATTTATTTAGGACATTAATTTTAAATTATAGGGCTAATATTAAATCACTTTTAAATTGAGTAAAGACTTTTATGGAATCATTATCCCTCTTAATGTTTTAATCGTGAATTAATTCACTTCTTTCTAATGATGTTTGAATCCCTGCTTATGTTTTAATCCCGAATTAAATTACTTGTTTCTATCTCCATGAGGCAATCTAAAGGAACAAACTTTTTTCAATTTATAAACTCTTATAATTTGATCAAATAAATCCTATAATATAATTAGGTTAAATCATTTTTTTTTTGTTTTCAAATAAAAGAAAGAATATACTATGTGTATTGTTTATGTTAAAAAGGTTTGGGATACAAGATTAGAATTTATTCTTTTATGGATATGGTTTAAAAACCAAAAAAGAAGGAAATTAATCAAATTTTAACACTAGATCATTACTAACAAAATAAATCCAAATTATTTTATTATTATTAAATCAATATTATAATACAATTTCTTTTCAGATCCTGCTGTAGCTACATAACCCTTCTCATCGTGCCTTAATCACATAGAAATATAAAAACTTAATGTAAATAAAAAAAGAATAATAATAATTATGAGGAAACCACAAAATATTAGAACTAAGATTTTACTATCAAAAGCAAAAACAACTTTTAAACTTGATACTCTGAATTACAAGGGTACAATCATTAAGTAACAAATCAATAATCAGATTAAAAAATTATCATAAAAAAAGTTCCACTACATGCAATTCACTCTTGTTATACTTTGCGAGACATATATATGTTGAAAAAAAAATATAAGAATAAATATGTCATTTTACGAAGCCCATTAGTAATTGCCAATTAATTCAAAGGGGAACAAATAAGTCCAAATAAATTTTTTTTTATCTGAATTGAATAATAAAAAAATCAAAATATTCTTAGAATAAAAAAAAATTTAAAACTGGAGTCGAGAAGCAATTTTATATTTTTATAATGATTTTTTTATAATTATCATGTCAAATGAGAAACAATTTAATACTTGACTAAACATAAAAAATAAAATAAAAAAACAAAATTTATATTAAAATGACCAAAATGTCCTTTAGAAGCTATACAATTAAAACTCAGCTCCAGGAGTTTTTATTTATTTAAAAAAAATGTTATTATCACATCAATTATAGAATAATTGAGTATTTTAAGAAGTAAAATAAAAAGTAGCTAGCAAGGACTAATAACTTTAAATATTCAGTACCTATTACTCTTTTACATAAACCAAAATGATTAAGCCCCATACATGTTTATTTATATATCTCGAATAGATATATTGGATCTCGTTTTGCAAGTAAAAGTGAGCAAGTACTAATCATTGGAATTTATAAATCTTGAGCTGAAATAAAATTAATTTCATATTTATAAATCATATGCTGAAATAAAGATTTTCGCTAGAATGTACTTATGTAAATTCGAATCCAATAGTTGGATTTATTTAGTATTTTTAACAAAATATTAAATAAATCCTTTCATCGTCTCTCTGCATTCCATTCCATTCCATTACTTCTTTTCTTTTATATATTCGATTTGCATTCCATTCTATTGCGTGCATTATCCAACAACTACATCGAACATGATCTCTTTCATTCAAGTGACTGCAGAAATCTTTACTCGTCAATAATAATATGTGAGGTTGGCGTTAGAAATGGACTACCAAGAATGAGCTGCATCATATTTATTGATTCACCAACTAGAAGGAAACGCAAGACGCAGCATAATTTCAAGCATAAATTTGCTTTGCTGTATATCATTAAGTGCACCGCTTAATTATCAAGGTCCAACGCCAGACAATAATCTAAAAGTATCAATAGGATCATATATATATATATATATATATATATATATATATATATGAAGAATTATTAAAATTAAAGTGTTGATGTATTATATTTTTTTCATTAATCACTACCAAAATTTTGTATATTATCAACGAATTAATATGTTGGTATTTAGACATTGATTCTGTCATAAAAGTATTTATCGATAAAATCACAAATGGTTACCATTTATCAAAAAACCAATCGTTAGTGATTTATATTATGTCGGTCATTTTATCTGTAATATAAATACCGATGGATTTATAGATGGAAAAAACACAACAAACAAAAATAAATTATTAGCATTATTGTATTGGTGGTTTATTTCATATTACCGACGGACTAAAACTATAGGTGATTTACATATTGTTAGTGGCAAGGTCATGTAATTTTTAACATGACCTTGCCACTAACATGACCATGTTTAACAACTCCATATACAATCGCTTAAGTTTGATCGACTCAGCGCTCAATCGTTATGTTTTAACAGTAAGCCAAGCCATATAAGCTTCAACTTGTTCTCCTATAAGCGCTTGGAACTCTAAAGATTGAGATTTCAAAGTCGATTGTGAGGAACTATATTATGGCTCGTCCATAAATCTTCGATCATAGTGTTTGAGATATTATAAACCCGATTTCAATCAAGTCCACCAAACCATCTAGTCTCTAACCACAAGTTGAAATTGAATTCTGGATGGGTCAAAGGATCATCCCTGTATTTCTCCTACGATTGAGTGGTATATGTTTACTGGAAAAAAAAAGTCAGTTAATTTAAAAAAAATTAACTTAAGAAAAAAATTATTGAAATCTAACTTACCATGAACTTTTGACCTCGGCTATTCACGAGCTACTGCACCCCTTTCTGACGGGGTGTCTACAAAATGCTATATCAATCCTGGTTCGTGTCCAAGAACTATAGCCTGCAAAAAAAGATTGTTGATAGTTAAACATTTTCATTTAAAACAATAATTTAAAAAAAAACAAAAGGATGTAATAAAAAATAATCTTACCATCCACTTCACATGCAAAATGAAGGGAATGGAATTGTCGATATGCGTGGTAATTGAACCATAAATATCCTTATAATGATTCTTCACCCTGAACTACGACTACCGTACAAAACGCTCAGACATCAAGTACTAAATATAAGTATCCTATATAGCCTCCATGTAATAGTCTCGACTATTCTTTTCTATCAACGCTAAAATATCCCAACTTATTTTACACTCCGAGACGTGCGAAGGTCTGAAATCTCTCTAAACTATCATGTATCCCCAACATGGAAGACCTCTTTCTTTAGCATTTTTTTGCGTCTCATATTAAAAATCAAGCAACCTATATTGTAGAAATAAATTATCGGTTAAAATGGAGAAAAATAAAATTTTAACATTTAAATAAGAAAATATAACATTGATAATTCAATCTTACCTAGTTGCGCTGTGATTCTCATAAACCCTCCAAACAACAGCGTTGTCAGCCCTATCCCAGTAAAACTCTTCCTTGCACATCAAATTTGTAAAAGAATTAGTTCATTAACATTAAAAAAAAAACTAACCGAATTAAAATAATAAAATGAAAAAATTGTTTAAGTATGTGTTAAACTTGAACTTTCTGAACCATACATCAATCATAGATTTTCTTTCAGGATTTTTGAAAACTTGACTCCATAAAAAACAATGGCATTTCCATCAATGATTTCATTGTCGTTGTGTTATCGTGCAAACAGCCTCCACATTTTTAAACTTGAAATTACATTTTTTAATTGAAATTAATTATTAAAAAATTATATATTCACTGTTGTTTATTTTTTAATCATGTAGGATATGAAAACAAACTTACATTGAGTGATTGGACTTCCACTAAGCAATGTACTTTCCAATATATATATATATATATATCTTGTTCAAAATAAACACCCCCTATAAGATCCAAAGTTTTGGCCCAAACTCAAGCCCAAGTCAGCCCAAACCCAACATAAGTTAACCTAAGTATATAAGGAAAAGTTACAAGGGAATTATTTTCTCTTTTCTAATTCTTATGGCCGTCATAACCCTTTCCTCATCAAACCAAGAATTTCAGTTTATGATTGTTGTAACCCAATTTTGGCCCATTGGCTTTTAATTTAATTTTACAGGGTTTAAAATGTAAAATTAAAATATCAGAGATTATTTTGATGAAAAATGTGATTTGTCAACTAGTGTGAAAACTAGGGACTACAATGTGCTTTTGTCATTCGATCTTTATCTTCAATATAATCCATGTCTTCAAGATAATCCTTGTCTTCAAGATAATGATAGTTATCCGCTTTCAAATTTGATTCTTAATCAAATTCAAACTTTAAAGAAGATAATGAGTTTGATTGAAACTTGGTTTCTCACACGCGAAGGGACTCTGACACTATAAATACAGATCTCAGTGTATGCACAAAGGAGGAGGAGAGAAGATAAAAAAAAACCTAGAGGGGAACAAACACAAAAAAACCCCAAGAGGAGGCCATTATAAGAGAGAACAAAAAAAAACCAAGAATAGAGGGAAGAGAGACTGAAAAGAGGAGGAGGAGAGCATTCTCCAGTCGGTGCCTGCACTGTTACCTTCGGCTTCACCAGGTAAAGTCTTCTTCTTCTCTATGTTTCTGTGTAATTGTTGCAAGAAAATAGTATGAAGGTAATTAGTGGGCCGAATCAAGGCTTTAGGCCCAGCCGATCCAAATTATGTTTATTAAGGGTGTGTTTAGCAAAACACACCCTTGTGCCTTGGCTATAATGTTTATGTCCAGTTTAGTTTGATATTTGGCCAAACAAGCCCCCTTTTTTATATCAAAAAATTCCAAAAATATTTGGGGATCTATGTTGATTTAGTGCGAAGGTAATTAGTAGGCCGGATCTAGGCTTTAGGCCCAGCCGGCCCAAATTATGTGTTATTAAGGATGTGTTTGGCAAAACACACCCTTGTGCGTTGGCCATAATTTTTATGTCCATTTTAGTTTCATAATTGGCCAAACGAGCCCCTTTTTGATATCAAAATATTCTAAAAATATATGGGGATCTTTGGTGATTTATTTGTGGGCCCCTCTCACTTTGATTTATTTTTTCTTTGCGTTTTGTATTTTTTTTAAGTTATGTGCTCAATCTGTGGCCTATTATTGTTAAATGCAAATCTGTCGTGCAATGTTTTTCTTATTTCCATCAAAAAAGGGCAAATAATAATAAAGGATAAACAAGAAAAAATGATATAGAAAATTTCTTCTTCAAATTCATTTTTTTGCGAAAAATATTCACTGACGCTAGAGTCAAGAGTATCGTATTTTTTAGATTTGTGTGATATTTACCAACGCTAGAGTTGAAAATATTCATAGGAATTGTTCACTGATGCCAAAGTCAAGAACATGAAAGGAAGAATTAAAAAAAAAAAGGAAAAATGAGAACAAATTCTTAGCAATTTTAGACAAAACCAGCAATACAACCTGCCTAAGGAGGATGCTTAGGGTGTGATAGCATCTACCATTTTGCATAACTAATCCCGTATCATAGAATCTCTGTTGACTAGTTAAGGTTCCTAGTGACTATAATACTAGGTGGCGACTCCTTGAACAAGACATTTTCCCCTAAAAGCACAAGATGCTAGATATCTGATCTTTTTTTAATCGAGTGATAATTTTTTAATGGGTTGCCGCGATGTCCGGGTTTGACAGAATGGCGACTCGGTTGGGGATTTTAGGACTAAGCTTTGCTATTTGTCTTTTTATTACTAAAAAATATTTGTCGTATCGTTGTTTTTTCCTTCTTGTGGTTATGTTGAGTTTATCAAGTTTTATTTGTTTTTACTCTTTTTATTGTTTAACATGCATAGTTATTCATGTTTATCATGCATATATATTGGATATGGATCTAAGGCCTTCACACATCACTCATCTCATTTTTAAAATACGCATGATATCAACTTTAAGATAAGTGGAGGAGTAACGGCACCCCAATGGCTTTAACCTGGGTAAGGCTCGCGAAACTATCCAACTCTCGCATGATTGTTTGCTCGACAGTGGTCGATATGCCGAACTGATATTACTCAGGGCCTCTATCTTCACGCTACTATTAAAAACCTCATATCAACCTTTCGAGGACCATCCTGAGCATGTGAAAGACCTTTGAGACTAGATAGCAAAATTACCCTAATACATTTAATGACCAGAACCTATCTTTTGGGTTGATCCCTGCGTAATTTCACTGAGATAAGCTTAAATGTGTAAGCATCCTTATTACAAGGCTTTCGGGTGGCATAATGACTGCTATTCCTAAGATAACAACTGTTGAGTATGGACTCAAGTCTGAATCCTTGCAAATGACCGAGGGAGACTGCCCTAGACTGGATGTCGGTGAGATACCGCTACTCAAAGACATTAGAAGCATAATGAAAGACACTAAGAATGTGGCTGAAAGCTCAGATGAAAAAACTCTAAACAGATCTCCTCTCGGCATTGCAATGAATATTAGATTCGGATGTGACCACACATTTAAAGAATAGCAATCGTTATGTCAACCCCTAAAAGGCGAATCCATACCCATTATGTTGTATTCATCTTCATACATATTTGAACATACAATTATGAACTATCATAATACCACACACCAAGTGAAATATAGGTCCCCCATACCTATAACACTCGACTGCATAAAAAGACAAATGGAAAACGAAGAAAAAAGCATAGTTGAAAGCCCAACATCAAAAAGAGATGGAAAGTTTTAAAGAAGAAGAAGCACAAGGGTTACAAGCCTACTCGAACAGACCTTGAGATCTAAATCTGAAGAAGCAAAATTTACAGCTCAACCTGAACCTATGCTCGCAAATCCACAGAATCTGAGGGCAAATAAGGTGTCTCAACAGGCTATGTATTCCCAATTTGCTCAACCAACATATCCCATTAGAATTTCATCTACCATTAACCTTACAAAAAAGAAATCTCAAAAGAACAAGATGTTAAAAGAAGATGGCCTAGACAAATGGGTTGCCCTGAAACAAAGGCTGATGGCATTCGAGGGATCTAGCCTACATGGCTATATAAAGGTTGTTAAGATGTGTTTGGTACCTAACATAGTCATTCCTAAGAAGTTTAGGGTACCGGAGTTTGTCAAATATACAGGAACTTAATACCTTGTAACTCATCTCAAGGGATATTGCAACAAAATGACTGAGGTGGCCCATGACAAGAAATTGTTGATTCATTTCTTTCAAGACAGTTTGAGTGACGTTGCCTTTACTTGGTATATGTGGTTAGACAATACCAAGATAAAAAAAAAATAGAAGGACTTAGTTGATGCCTTCATTAGGCAGTATAAGTTCAATATGGATGTGGGCCATGATAGGTCAAACTTGCAAGCTATGGAAAAAGACAACAAGGAGTCCATAAGAGAATACACTCAAAGGTGGCGTGAGACTGCCGCACAAGTTAATCCTCTTTTATTGGAAAATGAGATGATCAATTTGTTTGTCAACACTTTCAAGGCCCCGTACTATGAATACCTGGTTGGAAGCTCTGCATAATATTTTTCTAACCTCGTCGCTATAGCTGAGAGGATCAAACAAGCTATCCATTTAGGAAGGGTTGCTGACTCGACTGAGAAGAAAACATTTCACTAGGGAAAAGAAAGAAACCGAGGTTCACAATATGAAAGGTGGTTACAAAAACGAGAGAAAGAGCTACCAAAACAAAGACATCTAGAAGTCACCCATCCTAAAGACGAAGCTACAGTGTCATTAAGCCAAGACTGGTCTATGTGTGACCTTAACTGACTATTGGAAAGGTGCCCCTCTGTCAAGGAATTCAAAGGAGAAGGATGGTTGGAAGATTCTAGAAATTCCAATCAATGATTACTAAGTGTTTAGCCCTTTTATATGTCACCTTGCTAGTATAAGTCTTTGTTTTTTACCTTTAATTATGTCTCTTCCTTTGATTTACAACCAAAATATCCTGAAAGGGGCTCCCTCTAAGAACTCACAAATACACTTTTAAAGCCTCGCGTGACCTCATATATGCAATTCATCTCTTTTACCAAAATCAGTTTCCCTATTAGAGTTTTGAAAAATTAAACTTGTATTTTGATTTCAAAAATAATTTGGTGTTTATTTAAAACAATATTTATAACATTCTACTTGTAGAATGACACATGAATCAAGTAACTCCTTCATTAAGGTGACTAAACTCTGAACCAAAATGCACGAATAGAAAATGAACTGTCATCCTCACACCATGACTTTTGAGACATGTTGTTTTAAATGTATGAATAATGGTATGTATGTATTGATCTTAACTGCTTGCGTTTGAAATGAGGAAAGGCTATCTTTGTTATTCCTTTCACATTCTAAAAAGTATATCCCTTGCAGTCTTTTTTTAGCCTGAATAATTTTTCTTTCATGAAAAAACCCGACTAAGATCACACCCCACACTAGGGGCAAGTGAAAATTTAAAGGAAAAAAGATGAAAAAACTATGAGAAAGCCGAAAAGGCAAAAGAGCCCAAGAAACTCAATGACTAGGGGGCATGCCCAAATCACAAGAAAGAGTGATAACCAAGATAAAGTGAGTATGCCCTAGCAAGCCCTAGCAAAGCAATCAAAAAGCAAATCAAAGAAGAACGGCAAAAGAAAAGATGAATGACACAAAGAGTTGAACTGCTGATAGTGATCCTCAGTCTTTGAAACCCTAAAACACTCTTTGAGCCTTATGAATCCTTTTCTTTCATAGCAAAAAACCACAGCCTACGTTACATACCTGTAAAAGTCCTTTCTAATTAAGCAAGCAAACAACATGGATTAATAAGCAATGCTCTCAAAATGCAAAGAGTACTTCTTTATTAGAGTCGTGACATTGAGAACAAGCTATTCATTATTACTCATGCTGATAAAATAAGTGTTTAAAAAGAGACAAGTTTTTTCTCAAACAAAACCTCGAGCTTTTCTCGATCCCTTCACTTTGGAAACCCATAAGAAACAAAAGGTCACCTCATGATGTACTTTCACCAAATACAAGAGCAAATAATCTCTTTTCCAAGAAAAAACCAAGGAGTTGCAAGATTTCAAAAGCAAATGCTTTTAAACTTACATCAAAACAATTTTTGTTTTCAAAATGCAAGATCAAGATTTCAAAATTCATTCTAGACAAATATTCCTTCACCAAATTGAAAATGGGAGAAATGTGAAAATGTGAAAAAGGTCACTTAAAACTATTATTTGGCAGAGTTGTTGACAAAGCACACCTAAGGGCAATGACCAGTATAAGAGGGCAATATTGTGTTTAGAAGGAAAAATTGATCCCTTCTAGAAAAAGAGATGAACATTTCTTGCGACAAGGCAAGGAGGCATCTTAATTTATCAAAGGCAGCTTGATCCTTTCAGCAAGTGACAACAAATGTTTTTAAAAGTGAGACGGGTATTAATGAATGATCCTCTCAAATTATTTGACGAGATGAAAAATCTCTAGCAAGCAAGTGGGTCACGATAGGCCCTTATTTCTTCTTAATCTTCTTGTTTGCTTGATTGATGACGACTTGCTATCTCTGATTTGGGTCATCTTCAAATTAGATAAAGATGCATGCATATCATCTAAACTTTGAGACATTGGACAACGAGTTTTGCAAACTTCGCAAGAGAAATCTCTAACGAGATACATCAAATGAAAGGCCACCTTGAAAGGGCCAAGTTTGAAATCGCTTTTGGAAATTTTTCACCTTTGAGAAATTTTAACATGGGCAGGCCGTCCACGAGAATTAGGCCACAAAAAAAAATCTTTTTGTATTTTTCCACTACCTTTTCTCAACCATCCAAGGTAGTGTGTTTCCTAACCCTACCTCCTTTCGAGCGTGCCTTTGAGCCCTCGTGTCCTTTCGAGCGCACCTTTGAGCCCTCGCTTCTTTTCGATGGCACCTTTGAGCCCTCCTTTCCTTTCGAGCGCGCCTTTGAGCCCGCAACCATTTAAGGTAGTGTGTTTCCTAACCCTACCCCCTTTTGAGCGCACCTTTGAGCCCTCGATCATTCTTTCGAGCATGCCTTGGAGCCCTCACTTTTTTTCAAGCGCGCCTTTGAGCCCTCGCTTCCTTTCGAGCATGCCTTTAAGCCTGCAACCATTTAAGCTAGTGCGTTTCCTAACCCTACCCCCTTTCGAGCGCGCCTTCGAGCCCTCGACCATTCTTTCGAGCATGCCTTTGAGCCTGCAACAATTTAAGGTAACACATTTCCTAACCCTACCCCCTTTCGAGCACACCTTCGAGCCCTTGACCATTCTTTTGAGTGCGCCTTCAAGCCCTCACCTCTTTTTTAAGTGCGCCTTCAAGCCCCTACCTCTTTTTGAGTGCGCCTTCCAGCCCTTACCTCCTTCGAGTGCGCCTTCAAGCCCTCGACAATCCTTTTGAGTGCACCTTAAAGCCCTCATTTTTCTTTTTTTTTTTTGCTTGGGTAGGTCACCCATCATAATGAGACCCTTTCTTTTTTTCACTTGGGTAGGTCACCCATTACAATGAGACCCTTTCTTTGTATTTTTTTCACTGGACAGGTCACCCATTACAATGAGACAATTTAAAAAAAAACTCAATTAAAAAAATGAAAGAAAAAGAGAAAGGGTTTTCACAATTATTCTTCTTTACAAAACTTACTATAAAAAATCAAAAGAAAATAAATTTTCTAATGCATTTGCACCATAAGCATTATAAAGAGGGGGCAACTATTATAACCTAATTTTGGCCTATTGGCTTTAATTTAATTTTATAGAGTTTAAAATGTAAAATTAAAAGATCATAGATTTATTTCGATGAAAAGTGTGATTTGTCAACTTATGTGAAAACTAGGGACTGCAATGTGCTTTTGTCATTCTATCTTTATCTTCAAGATAATTGCTTGACCGCTTTTTATGATCGGCTTGTTTTAACTCACAAGTGCACGAGTGTACGATTTAGCAATTAACTCGGTAAGATCGAGGTCATATCCACAGAGAGCTAGATCTGGAAATTAAGCTAGGTAACAAAAAAAACTCAAGAGAAATTAAATTAACAATAACTTGGTTGAAAATGATTGATAGATTTGTTTTCAAAGATGAAAAAGTGTAAATAGATTTTAAATGACAAGAAAAAGTAAGTCTTAGTCCAAATCAATTTTAATGGTGATGTATTGGTGATTCCTTCAACATATATAAGATAACTCAACCTAATATCAACAATGGTGATATTAGATCGGAAGATATTACAATGAAGTTTATAAAGATGAAGATTGATTATTGCTTAAGAATGAACAAGTATTTTCACATTAAGTAAGACATTGAATCAAGCAATCTCTATACCAAAACTAAGTTTT